>Ga0131853_10023897_pt1 | contig 11033 bp, 7 predicted proteins | sample TergutLab28metaG_FD_92764 | JGI IMG/M metagenome (GOLD analysis project Ga0131853, IMG submission 92764) | Labiotermes labralis P1 segment gut microbial communities from Petit-Saut dam, French Guiana - Lab288 P1 (version 2) (version 2) | ecosystem: Host-associated > Arthropoda: Insects >...
ACAACCGCTACCAACCACATCCAGCAGAACCAGCGCAGCACACCACGTGCAGTAACACACGCCTTGTTCTCCTGAAGATGGGCATAATGATGCCCGAAACATGTTGAGAAAGTGTTGATAATAAACATCTAACTGTTCCATTTTGTTGGTTTTCTCTCTCACTTCACAATTTGCTCACGATGCACGGTCACAGAAATCTAAAACATTTTCTTTTATTTTAGTCCAAGATCTTCGCGTTTTTCCTTGACATGTGCCTTACAGCGCAGCTTGGCATCCAGCGTCATGCCAAGGTATTTCGCTGTGTTTGAGTGAGGTATGACTTTGTCATTTATAGTGATCGGTACATGTTGACATTCAACGCATGAAAGAAAGGAATTTTTTATGTCAAAATGCTGCAACACAAAGTGCCAATATCGTTTAGAAGCCAGTGTGCAGACATGAAATAAGTACAAATTACAGAACTTTCTCTTAAGCCTGGAGTTGGAAAATTGGCGGAAATATCACACAGTTTCGAAAAGTCTCTGTAATTGTGTTAAGCCCCAATTAATCACATTAATTCAATTCCAACTTGTGTGCACAATGTTTTTATTGATTAATTATTGCTCCGACATGTTTCGGCCTAGGTCCTTGGCTTTCTTCATGGAACTCATAAATTTATGCAGCTTGTAAGTCAAGTTATTTGGCACAAGGTTTTACATAGGGTATATACATAAAAGTTTAATAAATTAGATTTAAATTAGTAAAACCGTTAACATTAGTTCACACAATACAAAACCATTTCAAGTAGACAGTGATGTAACGTATTGTGGCCAAACATCTTCAAATGAACTAATCACGGAATCAAGTTTCCGATACCTCGTGTTCCGGCTATGAATGAATAGGTTGAACTATAGTAATATAATAATGCAACTGCTCGGAGGATGTACAATATTGTTACCGGCATTTTAGGTTCAAGTCCCGCAATGGACCGGCGATTCAGGTTCAAACCATGAACGGGGTCATGGAGATAAATTCCTTTGGCTGTAAATGACATAACTAGGGAACACACCAGGGGGTGTGAGGGCCGTTAAGGCATTCAAAAGCTTGAGCTTCGACAGAACATCCATCAATTGTCAAGTTGGTAGGAGCCAAGCCAGCCAAGCCAAAGTGTTAACTGGGGGGCGGAGACCTGCGCGAAGCCCCAAGTTGACTTCCCCCTGTCTGTTAGCAATTCCTGCGTTTGACCGCATCGCTGGGCTCTGTAACAGACACCTAAACTCTAATAGGGGAATATGCTTACGCTAACGATTTTGAAGTCAGGCTGAGGGACTTGACTCATCATGCCAAAAGCTACGGCCTAGGTTGCCCTGGACTAAGTATGGGAGGGAAAAACTTTGGTTGGTTGGCTGTCTGGGTAAGTTGGTAGGAGTTTTACAGCTCGGTGTTATGAATGAAATCCGAGACTTTGTCACTTTTGAGGACATCAGGTGGGCAAAACCCCCAAATGTTAGTTTAAAGTAAGTTTGGGGTCTACTGACTTGAATTAGCCAGCCAATGAGATTTGACTTTCTAAAAACTTAAATTCGGCCTATGGGGTTTTCTAAATTTGAATTTCGACTAATAGGATCATTTCGGCATACAGAGGGGTATTTGGTTTGGACATTGTAGCAGAAGTAAGCGAGGGACACTCTGTTTTAGACCGTTGGAGTCACACGCATGCAAAATTGGGCGCTCCGTTCAAACTTACATAGTTTCGGCAATATTTCAATTATAAGTGATATTATACAAATAGACCAATGTAAAGCTAAGTGTTTACTCCAAGTGCCGTGGTCACTCATATAAACCTTTAAATTTTCCATTTGATTATTAGAATATATTGAACAAAAATCTTACTAAAATTTTGTAATAGACATTGCAATTTAACAAATAAAATTTAATGCAGAACACTGAATTGCTTGTGTGTTAGTGTGTCAGCCAGTCGTAGCCTATTGTGGGTCTTTCAGGGGACTTCCCGTATCAATTACCTTGTGATAATTAACTACGAGCTTGCTGAGCAAACGGGAAGCAACACGCCCAATCCCACAGGGAAGAATACAGTAGCAATATTAAATTCCCAGTTAATCCTTTACTTATAAGTGGTAAAACACTTAAAATATTTATCGTGTTACTTCGCCAACTACACATGTGAGCTCTAACAAGTTTAAGCCTCGGCAGTATTTATCAATTTTTTTTATAAGAATGTGAGTTATTATGCGAACATGAAACTAAAAATCGAAACGATTTTAGTGAAAATAAGTCACTAATTTTCGATGCAAGAAATTGAAACGATAATAAATGTGAGAACTCTGAGAAGTAATGTGCAAGTTGTGAGCCGCTAATTTTAATAAATGAGATTACTGGCGCAATTATCAGTAGTATTTTTAACCCCCCTCCCCCCAAAAAGAAAGGAATGGATCAATTTTACATGCACGCAACTACGAATCCACGTCGTGACGTAATGATAGGCATTGCACGTACCTGACGTAATGATACGTGCAGCATGTATCGTTGTTTTTGACTGTATGTACAGCAACCTAATCGAATCTGGCTCATCAAGATGCTACAAAGTTCGGTGTATTTCTTTTACATAGGATTCCTTTGGGATTCATTAGACTGATCGAGTCGGGGGGCGAGTAAATTGTAAGACTGGTTTTGTTGGATGTCTGTACATCAGAAATGGTTGGACTCGATAAGGATACAGCGTTCGCAGCCTTAGGAACGACATTTCGCAGCATGATGGTTGACGGTAAACCGTTAAACCGTAGAATATTTGGACCCTGAAGCCACATTCAAACAGCAGCAATGGACAGATAAACTCACGAAACATAAATATACTAATAATCAGTAATAAAATTATCACAGTATGCGCACAACACACTACATTACAAACTCACAATCCTTACTACCAACTAGTTGCACAATGTTTATATTTATTATGCACTGCTCCATATTTTGGCCATCATAAGCATGTTTATTCATGGTGCACACTCGGAGTACAACATCCAATTTTCCAGTCCATTTTAAACAGAAGAAAACTTGTCATCACCACAGACGTTCGGATACAGAGCATTACTTTTAGTACTTCTAATACCTCTACCTTTTTAAGACCAGAAGAGAAGATAACTGCGCTCTTCTGAGTTGTTACACACAGAGTAGTGGTAATTCCTTACCGACGTTTCAGTACAACCTATCGGTCGCATCTTCAAGGATCAAGAAAATGGGACTGATAGGTTGTCCCGAGACGTCTGTAAGGAATTGCCACTACTCGCCGCATAATAACCCAAAAGAGCGCAGTTGTCATATACTCTGCGGGGGAAGCCTGCAATCACGCTTTTTAGACCAGTTTTTAATAAAATGTTTTAATATTATATCTACCTATTTATATACTGACGAATTATATAGTGACAGTCATCATTGTAAAAGGTAAAGCAGTCCCATTACAGGCCTGGAGAGGCCCAGAGGGTTCCAGGAAGTTAAGCTCCCAGATTTCGTGACAACGGCACAGGATGGTGATAAGGTTGTCAGCCTTACGCACCGGCCGCTTTTAGCCCCAGGAAATACTCCTGGTACTCATTTCTGTTCGAGGTTGAGTCGACCCCAGGGCCATAGTGCGATCGGGAGGATTTTATGTCAATGAAAAATCCACTGACATCAGCTGGGATCGAGCCAGCGACCTTCTGATTTGTAGCACAGCACCTTAACCACTGTGCTACCGCGGTCCCCCATCATTGTATTTCTGGTCAAGATAGCTCAGGATAGGGACAGGTGGCGGGCACTTGTAAATGCGGTAGTGAACCTTCGGGTTCCATTAATTGCGGGTAACTTCTTGACTAGCTGAGGCCGATTAACTTCTCAAGAAGGACACTGCTCCATGGAGTAAATAAGTAAATATATATGGTCGGCCAACCATCCATAAGAAATTGAAGTACACGCCGATCACACTTGTAGCTCCCTCAAGATGGCCAAAATGCATGGCCGAAATAGGTAGGAGCAATGAATCTTAACATAAACATAGTGAAACTAGTTTGTAACGAAACTGTCTGCAGTGAAGCCTGGATTAAAGCAAAAGTTGCATTTATCAGATAATTCCTATTCCCAGAATACACAGTAAAACAGAATGGAATTTTTCCTCTAATAAACATAATCTTGTTTAAAGAGTTACGGGAATGGAAATAAGGGAAAACAAGAATATAAAGGAAACAGTAATGTTCAATTTGTCGAGTGCTCGGAAAATTGAAAATCACTGCGAAATGCTATAAATAAACATATGTACATATTTATACACATACATAAATATTACGAATGCAGTTTATCATATTTAAACTATTTTTAACACGCGGTGTACGAGCTCGTTAAGATGGCCCATTAGTGCCGATTCATGCTAGAGTGATAAAAAACTGTACTATTGTATATACTGTATGTGTATTTGGTTGTTTATTTCACGAAAACTGTATTAATTTGTACCTGCACACAGGCTGAATGAATCCTTCATTTGGATCTGTTAATGCCGCGTTATAAAGTTAAATGTTAACTACTGATTGTACCGTGGCGCATATCGCTCATTTGCGACAACAGTGTCACAACTCAAAATCTGTGATTTTTCAGGAAAAACGTTCAAAGGTTTTGAAGTGCTATGAGTGCAACGACGACATAACTGCTCTCCAGCGGCGAGTTTTGCAAACTGCGTTATGACACTGTACCTGTTCAAAATGCATCTGCAAACGTTTCTTTCTATACCAGTAACTCAAAAATGCCAAATTTTGAGTTGCGACACTCTTGTCGCAAATAAGCGATACATGTATCGAAAGAAATTATCTCCTATTACAAGCATTTTTAACTATGCCGTTGCGTTGTATATTGCTACTACTACTACTACTACTACTACTGCTGCTGCTAGTAACTAACTACAAGCTTCCGTGAAGTAAGGTTTTATAAAGGCTTCCCTCAACACAGAACATAACAAGATGCTGTAATTAGAGTCTATACTAAAGTCAAATGATATTCAAACGTTTTATGGGACAAGAGTGGAGACGGATCATGTGCGAACTGTGTGCACTACGAATGCGTATTACTTGTACGTACTTTGCATAGAAGTGCAAAATGGTATTTAGAACATTTAGCGTAGACAGTACTATTCTGTGTTTTCTGTTACTGAGAGAAACGTACCCATTTCAACAGTATGTTGATTATACAGTTTCGCCAGAACAGAGACAGTTTAAGAAAAATGTTAATTAAAGTCAATCTGAAAGAACCGCAGGAAAAATAGAAATGCTAAGAGTACCAGTGCAAGTTGAAACAGTACGACTAGTTTGAACGAATAATTACACGTACATTTGTTTGTACAATAATAAATGAAATAATATTGCACATCTAAATACATGCGTGTAAGACAGTTGTTTTAATTAATTTTATTATTTCTAGTCCTACTGAAGTAGGGCTGAAATAATTGTCAAAGTTAAGTTAATTGTACTTACACAGGATTTCCGAAGTGTAAATCAGGTTACTTCGGTAGGTTGACTTTATCCGTCTCCTTTAAGCGAATCCTTCCTTATCCACAATTCAGTACGATTTCAATGCGACCAAACATTTTTAAACGAAATGAACACCTAGCCCTAAACATACCAGCGTATATCTAACCGCAACGTCACTTTGAAACCATTAATTTAACGTGCCAACAGTACGGAGATACTCATTTCAATTGCATAGACTTGACGATGTTTTCCAAACGTCACGAAGTGGGTACACCACAAACATTAGCATTCCAAGCACCAGGAAGCGGGCGAATGATGACACGAAAGCAGCCGAACAGCGGTCGAAACCGAACTGAAGGAGTCGACGCCATGTCACGTAACGCATGCGCATATTTCATAGAATAGCTTACCATGACGGGCTGTTAGCATCAAAATATTGATTATGTGAGTTGAATATAGACGAGACCAATACTGATAAGAACCGGCTTTATAAATATTTCTGATATTAACAATAAATACTCACCATGCAGAGCAGTATTGCCATACTTGCATTGTATGATACAGCACAGAGGGCAAATTTATAATTCAACCTGCTACTGGAGTTGAAACAATTCTACTCGTAACGTCTTTTGAGTTTTATGCATGCTTACCAAGATTACCTGATCTTGTGGTATATTCAAATAACACAATGTAACGTACTACGAATTATTCGTTATTGTGAAAGATATAAGCCATTCTTTATAATGTAAAAAAATGTTATCAATACATTACAGACACGAATAAAAAACAGGCTATCCTGTGTATTTCTAGAGTTTATTGACAAACACTTTCATCCACTGCTTCCATTTCATACTCTTCCCACTGAAAAACCCAAAATAACAGCAACACAAGCTTTGTATGCAAGACAACACATTTGAATTATGTTAAGAACTCAGCAGCAGAGTGCTGAGAAAGTACTGGTCATGGAAATTGAGTTTTCACATATAACTAAAGGAGTTTGAATCTATGTCACTGAATCAAACACGTGCCTCAGCTTCGGTTTCCTGCAAATACTTCATTTTTAGTCCTGACTATTGACAGAATTAAGTTCACAAAATGCACATGTGAGGCGATCCTCTCTATGGTAATATGGTCACAAACTGGTCATTTCCCCTTCATTCCGTTCAGTGCACTTTATTTTCAAACTGAGCTACTTGTAATTCATTATTGACAGCAAAATTATTGGTACCTAAAACCTATTCCTCTTCATTTTGGCAAACATATATAGAACAAGCATTTATTTCTCTCCTAATTTTATAATGAACTCATTGGTGTATTGCTGCTGCATCCACAGAGTGTTCGAAAACTCCATCCATGGGAACATCTCATATACCAAAAAGATGGAGAAATGAAGAAAAGTAACTTAATGACTATATAAAATGGACTGATTTAGGCTTCAGAGGGGTATAACAAAAGCAAAGAATCTAATCATATTGGACATTCTTCATTTATAACAAAACTACACTACCCTAGCTTCAAAATACCACTGAAAAAACCAACCCCCAAAAAGGCATAATGATTAGTTTCAATGGTTGTGTCCTACAGCAACTAGGTGTTACACAACATTTGCAGTAAAAATACAAATCTATGAGTACTACTTAACCTCTTCAAACACAAACCATTGTTGCCTTAACACTGAACAGTAAGCAGTATTTGTCAAATATCCAGTTTTGTGGTTTAATGACATCTGTGGATGTAAAGATATGGATATGGCAGTATTTTCAACTACTAAACTGCATAAACTGGGACTGAAAACACTCTTAATCTCACCCTCATAGTAACAAGTTACTGCACTTACTTATATTAGCAAGCTGTTAGTTGTTTTGATTAAGTTCTGTTCATTGTCAACTTTGTGCAATATGATCAGCACTTGTAGTGGCATAATGGTGTGTCGACTTCTATACAACACAAGACACTCTACGATAAAAGAGCCTCTCATATTATCTGTATCACTGGATAAGGTAGGAAATCCATAGCTGCATTTCATGTATATTAAGTGGTGAAAAACTCTTTCAACATTTCATACTGCAAAATACAGACAAGGAATGTTGGAAACTGCCATATAAATTCTGTTCAGTAAACAACACGTGCTGTTCGCTCAGTTGCTGTATATCAGCGTGAAGATACTTTACAGTAAATACTCTGAAATCACTGTCATTACCATTCCGAACAATTTAGAAGCAACCTACACGAAATTGAGGCATATCAATATTATCTTTATTAGGAACCAAGACATGCTTGAAGATAACCATTACTCTGAGGCAACAATACAGGTGTCTATGGAGATTTCCAACATTTTGAGACTGAATTTGACTATGTATGGAGGATGATGATGATAGGCAATATTGTAGGAATCATTCTCTGCTGATATCCAGGACTCTGTTTCTGGCCTGGCTTGCCAGAAACAGTATAAACCAGTGTTTTGCAAGCTTTTGTGCTCAGGGACCCCATTTGGTTTTGAAAAATAACCATGGATTGTCTCATCTTTGCTCACATAAATATAGAGCGCCCAGATGATATGCATCCAAAATTTAAAATTTAGTCTCATAACTGATTTTAGATATATACTAATATATACCAGTAGCATACACATACATAATAATGCAGTGCATGAGTTGACCTTAATTAAAATGACTGTCACTCACCTCACAGGTACAATATGTTTCTTAATTATATATTCTAACTGTTATATGAAATAAACGTATCGCCATATAAACAAGGTCCAAGATTGCTTTAAAAAATTCCTTTAATTAAAAAGTAAATGTCAAAGTAGCCACTACAAAAATGTATCCACAAATCCTGCGAAAATTGGTCGCTAATCCCTTGAAATATGTGGAGCACACTTTAGTAACCAATGGTACAGACTGTGCTTTGTTGGGCCCATTGAGACAACTGCCCTTTTCCAGGACTTTGCAACCTCCTAACTCCTTCATTAAATTGTAACTTTGATTTAGATTTATTATTATAGTTCATTTTCATGTCCTCATTTCATTAACATTACACTTTTCTGATCTACATTTTTTTGATCAGTTCTCTGTATATCCATTACTTTTCTTACTCCTCTTACCTTCCTCCTTCCTTCCCACCCCATTTCTTACTTTAATATCTACAAGTATATTATTTAAACCTAGTTTTAGATCTTCCCATCTGCTGTATGTGAGACTTGCAAGTATTCAAAATTTCCCCATGTGTAATAGCCTTTTGACAGGTAAGTCTGGTGGTAGGGTTGCTACCTTTCCACCTCCAGACAGGCTGGTTATACTCATGCATTTACTTCAGAGAAAGATTAAACGGTTATACCGCCATGACTTGGTCCTCAGAGCCTTACAGAGCAGGTTGTACTTTGGGTAGGCGAGGATGAGATTTGGATAGGAGAGGTTATACATTGCATGTCCTACCCCTTGCACTTTGGCATTCCCTACTTCATTTTACAAATAAGAAACTTTGGCAATTAGAGAACATGATAAATCCAGGATGTCAATGGAAATGAAATTTAAGAGGAGAAAGGCAAAATACACATGGCAAGATTACAAAAACAATGACAATATTTTATCAGAAATTAAAATTAGCCCAGTTGTAAAGAAAATCCAAAATTACAGAAATAAATTGGTACAATATGTTTGGCAAATGGACAGAGACAGGCCACCACACTTGATTATGAAATATCAATGATGTGGTAAATGAAGCCAAGGGCAAGCCCTCAAAACACTTCTCAAATGGTAACAAGACCAGAACAGGCCATGAGGCCTAAAACGCTGCAAGCTATATGATGATGATGATGCATATTATTTTTATTTATCAAAATTCTCTTAGTATTTGTTCTTTCATTTTCCCCAATTATACTCTCATTTACAAACATGCATACCGACACCTTGTTGACAGCCTTCTTTCATTCTGTTTCTATGTATAAACTATAACTATAATATCAACAATCTTACCCTGAAAGACACAAAAAGCCATGAAGAAGCTATCAAAATGGTCCACAGACACAAGTTACTGATGACAGTAGGCAAAGGCATGTCCCCTTGATGACACCCCCATATAAAAGGGATATTTTTTGCTGGGTGAAGGGGCTTGCATGCATCAGTGAACTTGACAGCTAAGTTGGTGGTAGCCTGGCTACTGCTATGGCCACTCAGGCTGGACAGGTTTCAAATGAATTAACAAAGAGACGTACCCTCGTTCTACTGGTTGAGGGTCAGAGCTAATAACTCCAACCCCACAAAAAAAAAGTAATGATGAGAATCTTTCAACTAAGCTAACTGGGTGGAATCAACTTGACAGGAGCAAATGGACCATAAATGTTTGAACACACATTTTAACATTCAAATGTAAGTTTCACTACTGATTTTTAATAGTGACTTGTTCTAACAAAGTATCATACTTGTGATTTTATGTGACTATGAACACATGGCCATCATACTTTTAATCAAAGAAAGTTAATATGTACATCTTTTAAACCTTTGAACCTCGGCCAACACAATCTTACATATTTGACAACCTTTACATCTATATTGTTATACACAATTTTGCACTGTGTATGCACCATTGTATGTTGATGTATGTAATGTTGCATTTATGTACACTTCTCTTCATGATTGCTATACTCCTTGATAATGGCTCTGTAAGGGCCAAAACATGTCAAAGTTGTAGCACAATGTACGCCATTATGGATTTCCTCAGACACAGTGCATTTGTTGGTTTAAATAAATTTTTTAAGACTTTAAAACATTGCTATTATTACAATATAAATATGAACTGAAAACAAAATTGGAAAAATTATCAATCAATCTTATTTTGGTGATATATGCTGTCAGCAGGGGGACCTGCGAAACCCAGGATTTCATTTTCTATGTTGGCAAGAGCCCAATGGTGTTCACAAATTTCAAGAGCTTCCCATTCTGCCTTAAATGCAGCTTTGGGGTCAGGAGGCATTGCCATTGCTGCACCCGACATCTGGTCCTGAAGGTGTCGGGCCTGATCTGCAGCTAAGAACAAACAAAAAATTGGTAGCTGCGTAAGAATTGTCACTAAAATTACACAACAAAAGAATGTGTCATAATTATTAATGTACAACACCACAATTTACATGATCCCACAGTGAGTCCGCAGTGTACAGACAGCAGCAGAAAGAAGACACAGAAACCCTGCTCTGAAGGAATCAGCAAACAAGACACTGCAGAGTTCCATTTTATCAAAAACCTTAAAACCACTAACTCTGCTACAGAAACTCATTTCTGCTTTAATCACACACACACACACACACACATATATATATATATATATATATATATAACTGCATTACTGCAGTGGCACATATGTGATATATAGCCAGTCAAGTGCTGGATTTCTTCAATATTATTACCATTAACCCCCCCCCCCCCCTCCCCCAAATTCATATATTACCCCCACCCTTTTAAATTGAGGGGCATTAAAAAAACCTTTTCTTTGAAAATAAAATTTTTTTTGCAGATTAAAAAATGGTTACAAACCCCCCAGTAACAC
>Ga0131853_10023898_pt1 | contig 11033 bp, 8 predicted proteins | sample TergutLab28metaG_FD_92764 | JGI IMG/M metagenome (GOLD analysis project Ga0131853, IMG submission 92764) | Labiotermes labralis P1 segment gut microbial communities from Petit-Saut dam, French Guiana - Lab288 P1 (version 2) (version 2) | ecosystem: Host-associated > Arthropoda: Insects >...
CAAATGTGGGTGCAAGTTTTCTTTGTAAAGAGGGGCTATTTAGAGGTTTTTAATGTGTACTTTTTTGGGGGGGGGGGGGGGGTGTTTTTGTTGCTTTCAAATTCCAATTATCCATTTTTATATTTCTTGAGACTTGAGATGAGATAAAATTCTTGTTTATATTTGTGCGTCTCATTCTAGTAGCCGCCTGCTTTTACTCTTCGGTAACCCCTTACAGCGTTATTATCTTTATTCGCTCTCAAATTGCTGCCTGCACCCAATTAATATCATAAGTGGTGGATCATTTTGACTCATTTTACTTCGACAGTGTATATGCGGCGGTGAGGGGGAGGGGGGGGGGCAAGGAAAAAACAAAGGCAAAAGCTGAGCTGAAACTCAAGTTCAATCTTTGTCGCCTTTTACTGTACTCTATTTTTTTTTGTATTAATTGCAGGTTACGTACATGAGGTGGAAATGTCCACCGATTTCTGTTATGTAGGCACGTATTCAACTCATTTTCCATGGTTGGAATATGACCCTACTGCGCAAGGTCACTTACTGCTAAAGTGGATTAACTTTCCAGAAATCGAGAGAGAGAGAGAAAGAATTTCCTTGTGTATTGTAAAATAGTTTAGGCGTAGATGGGTGGATAATATTAAGATGGATCTCCAGGAGGTGGGATGTGGGTATATGGAATGGATTTGGCTGGCCCAGGATAGAGACAGGTGGCGGACGCTTGTGAATGCGGTAATGAACCTTCAGGTTCCGTGAAATGCGGGGAATTTCTTGACTAGCTGCAAACCATTTAGCTGCTCAAGAAGGACTCTGCACCAAAGAGTAAGTAAGTAAGTATTGTAACATAGTTAATTGTTGGGCCTGTAGGTTATTTCACTTCGTAAATGAGCCGCAATATTCTATTACGGTTTTGCGACAAAGTATTGTGGGGGGTAGAGGACGATAAGGGGTTCGAATCCAGGCAGAGGTTGGATATTTTTATCTTTTCCTAAGCATCCGGGCAGGCTCTGGGGCTGGCCAAACCTTGTATTCAAAGAATAATGGGGCATTGTCGTGGTTTGAGCTGCCGTAGCGTGAAGCTTATCATTCATTTCCACCTAGGCCTAGGTTAAAAATGAGTGTAGTTATTATACCGCTGCTCCCTCTGTGTGCCTTCGCGGTGTGGACAGGGAAAACTTCTGGCTGTTTAGTCAAAAATTTCGTTGCTATTTTAGACCTGAAATGCCGTCACATTTTTCAGTATTATTTTTCGTTTTGTCCAATCTTAACCGGGGACCGCGGTAGCACAATGGTTAAGGCGCTGTTCTACAGATCGGAAGGTCGCTGATTCGATTCCAGATGGTGTCATTGGAATTTTTCATTGACATAATCCTTCCGATCGCACTATGGCCCTGGACTGGACTCAGCCTCTAACAGAAATGAGTACCAGGAGCATTTCCTATGGGTAAAGGCGGCCGGTGTGTAAGGCTGACAACCTTACCACCATCCAGTGCCGTTGACATGATATCTGGGAACCTTAACTTCCTGGAACTCTCTGGGCACCTCAGACATTAATGGGACTGATTTAACTTTTTTACCAGCCTAAACTGGACGGATAAGCGTACAATATTCAACTTCACACTGTCATTATCTAAGATCCATCTTACTGTTATCTTACCGTGTATTCTTAGGTTTTGCAGGTGGTCTGTCCGTCCCTTCAATTATTAAGTCAGAAGTTCTCACGTATCTTGTCAATACCTTCTAATTGCCCCTCATACAAATTAGACGTCATTCATTACGCATTTTTCTTCAGTGTTTTGTGCTTGGTAATTATCAGTCCGATATGTTCGTCTCGGCAGGTCCTTCTCAGACATCATCTGTCTCGGCTGTTGTAAGCAGGGTCATAGTTCAGCTCTTTGCACTGAATTGATCCGCCGTCACATCTCACACGCGTGTCCTCGTGTTTTCTTCTTCCGTTTCTACCATTGTCATATATATTATTCTCCTTAACTCTGTTTCTTATTTCTTTCTCATCTCTTTATTGCTCCTTCTTCCTCTTCTCCACTCTTCTTTTGTTATAGTTATCATCTGTCTTTGTTTCATCTCCATGAATTTTTCTAATATCCTTCCAACATTCGTTTATTCTTCGTCTTCCACTTTCTCTTATCCTTGTTTCCGCGATTTTCTTTTCTATCATTGTCATTAATATTATTTTCTTGAACTCCATTTTATCTTTCTTTTTTATGTCTTTATTATTCCCCTTTCTTTCTGTCGTTCACTTTCCTTATTATGTTTTCCTATTCCTTGTTCCGTCTCCATAAATTTTCCTTGTTTACTCCAAACATTATTTCATTCCTTATCTTTATCTTTTCCCCCCCTTTTCTTTTTCTTTTGATCGTTTCTTAGTTTCTTTCGAACGCTGCTTGTGTCCTATATTCCAGCACGCTGAGATGGTGGTGGAAGCAGGCAGTGCGTAGAAAATTGTTCGAAGGAAACATGCTTTTGTACCTTAGCACGTTTGCTGTTCCTTATGCCCTTCCTACACTACATTCAACCACATGCCGTTCAGAAACTTCCTTCCCCTGACTTCAATATTTCGGTAGGCGTTGTTAAGGTCTGAAGCATGTTATTATCCCCAATAGGTTTCGGTTGTTCTGAAGCTCGTTTAATTATTTTAGTACGGTTTTATTTTTTAAAAATCATTTTTGCTTGGTCTTTCTTCTATCTTGCTGCATTGAAACGACGTTTGTATCGGAATGAAGTAACTGGAAATTTTATGTTCTGACGTACTGGAAGGTAGCAATGGAATTACTGCTTGATCAGGTTCAGATACGCACACGTGGGGGCAGGGGAGGCTGTGAAATGGGATGAAAGTAAAATTTTGGGGCGGAGAGAGAGAGAGGGGGGGGGGGAATGTGGAAAATGGAATATACAATAAATGAGACACGAAAGAAAAAGGAGGGTTAAGATTATTAATTGAATACTCTGCTAAACTAGCATTTATGGCGATAGTGCAGTATAACTGGGGCCAGAAATGCCTTATGCTTGCCACTTAAAATAAGAAGCATAATCGAAATAGCGCTTGATTGTTATAGTTATGGTTAATTAAGTATTTTCACCACTTGGTGAGGTTTGGTACTTCCACACACCGAGGAATGCGGTGTTTCTTAATGGACAGAGAGGTGCATCATTTTGTAATAGTGAGGTCAACTATTTGTATTTGTGTGTTATGTACATATGTGTGTGTACATGAAGGAAGAATATAAAAGAAAGGAAAAAGAAGGAAATAATGAATGAAAGAATGTTGGCAATAAAAACGAAAAGTGCACTGAGATGGAATAAAGAAAGATAGAAATATATGTAGAAAAAAAGGTGAAAGGAAAAATGACAAACTAACAGAAAGGCGAGAAAGAAAAAAATGCTTTCAAGAAAGCAATAAAAATAACAAAGAGAACATGAAAGGAAAAGAAGAAAGAAGGTAGTGACTGTTTTGACAATGTCAGAATAACCGGCATTTAAGTGCAGTGACGTAAGTTGTACTAAGTGGTGGCAGTACATGCAGCTGCTTGCTAATTCACTGGTTGAGGCAGAAGCTTTGTGTACGGTTTTGTTTACAGTGGCACATGTAAATATATGTACATATACATAATACATATATAGACACATACATACACACACAGATATGTATGTATATATATATATATACATACACACATATATAAATACATACATACGTAGTACATACATACATACACACTTACACACATAATGCATATGTATATACATACGTATATACACACACACAGATATATATATGCATACATATATATATATAAATATACATATACACACATACATACATACACACATACATATATACGTACACACATACATACATACATACATACATAAACACATACATACATACATAAATACATACATACATACATACACGCACACATACATACAGACATAATGCATATGTACATACATACATAATACATACTTTCATACCCAAATCACACATAAACATACATATATAATACACAGAAGATAACCTACAGAAAGCTGTGCATAACAAATTAAATCAAATAATAACAGAATACGGTTTAACTATATCTGTACAGAAAACAAAATTGATAGCATATAAAGGGCGAGATCCAGTGAGAACTAAAATTGTAATAGATAATAAAATTATGGAACAAGTAAATTTGTTTAACTATTTAGGAAATATAATATTTTATGAAGGAGAAATGAATATTGGTAACAAATTAAATAACTTTTTGAAAATTACAATTATTTTAAATAATGTGTTTACACCACAAAAAAACCGTCAAGAAAACAAGAATAAAACTACACAATACACTGGCGCTTCCGGTCTTGTTATATGGCAGCTAAACTTGGACTGTTAAAGCAAGTGACGCCAGAAGAATAACAGCAGCAGAGATAAAATACATGAGAAGAACAGCAGGATACACTTGGACGGATTACAAAACAAATGCACAAATTGCAAAGGAATTAAAAATAACACCAATTTTGGACAAATTACTGGAATAAAAGAGAACCTGGACACAAAATGTAAATAGAATGCCTCGAAATAGATTATCCAGAGTAATGAAACACTTCTCCCCAACGGGCGGATGGTATCATGGTAGATCTTAGAAGAGACTTCTGGTTACGTGAGACCGGAACGGGTCAAAAAGTGGCTCAACGCCATGAAATATATATATGATGGTGATGACACAATACATACATACATACACACATACATTCTTACATACACACATACACATATACACACATACACACACATACATACATACACACATATATATATATATATATATATATATATACATACATACATACATACATACGTACATACATGCATACATACACGCATACGTAAATACATGCATACATACACACACACACACGTACATACATACACATATACATTGATACATACACAGATACGTACATACATACACACATACGTACATACATACACACATACGTACATACATACACACATACATACAGAATACATACATACATACACACATATTCACGCATGATATCAGCTGTTCCCTCACACAGTAGCTACACACAAAACACATTCTGTGTCACAAATCAGGCTTTATTTCCGAAGCTTATAGAATACTCTCCCCGACATTTGGTAGGACTGTTCAAGAATAAAGAAAATGCCTTACCGATTTGTTTCACGGAAAATAAGCAGAATGGCAGGAAGCAAAGGGTAAAAATATAGGCAAACATTCGGGGTCTACAGACCGTTAGTAAGCAGAAAGCTGGGAAGGCACGAGAGGATTTGTAAACAAATTGTTGCGATGCAGACAGTGTGAGAACTGACACTGCATATTGCTTGCGTGTCTCTGCAGTACGTGTGTTATTGCTGTGAACATCTAGAGCAGGGAATGTATGTTTAACGTGACTTTGAGGCGCGTTCGCCAAAATTTTCTTACCCTGGAATAACAATACATATGCTTAGTGAGTGTTTGTAGCCTTATTTATCCAGCATACAAGGCGCATGCGTCTTGTTATATTGGCATCTGTGGCCTGCTCGGTCGTGCCATATATTTCTACATTATTATAGTAACAGCGCGGGTGATTAAATGGAGAAGAATGAGATGGGCTGGGCATGTGGCACGTATGGGTGAGGAGTGGGGGTGTATAGGGTCTTGGTGGGGAAACCGGAGGGAAAGAGACCACTGGCGAGACCTGGGCGTAGATGGGTGGATAATATTAGGACGGATCTCCAGGAGGTGGGATGTTGATATATGGACTGAATTGGGCTGGCCCAGGATAGAGACAGATGACGGACGCTTGTGAGTGCGGTAATGAACCTTCGGGTTCCGTGAAATGCGTGGAATTTCTTGACTAGCTGCAAACCAGTTGGCTTCTCAAAAAGGACTCTGGAACATTGAGTAAGTAAGTAAGTATCTTGCCGGTTGGTTAGTGACATTTCGACTCTTATAATAAAACCAAGTAGATGCACAAATTTCTCAAATTTATTTTTGGAATAAATCTCTACATGTTTCGCACATTTTAAATGTCAAAAGACAGGAATTTTTTCACTGTACACATAGCAGTGGGGCGCTATGCAGATCGTTCTTCCCGACAACAGAACAGAGACTAAAATTTAAAACGCCAATAACATCGGATTTCACGACTGTTGTATCTGGCCATGGGAAAAGTATCACATTTCCACAGGTTCAAATTAATAGATAAAACAATGTGTACCTTCTATGAAGGAGCACAGTCACCAGAACACTTAATATAGGGCTGTAAAATATTAGAAATTCGAATAAAATTTTGAAGCATCAAATAAAGTCCAATGAAGGATCCTGACTCACCACCAACAGCGAATTGATATCAAAATACTCACACGCATTTTTAAGATTTATCAAATCGATAGAATTTCATGATTTGTGAAATCGGTATATTTAAAAATATTTCAATAGAATATATAATGGCATATATGCAACACACAATACTTAATGTTGGGAACTTCATATAAGCAGCTGTTAGTGGCATATTGCTAGAACTAAAGACAATAACCTAATCAAATTGAGAGGATAAAATACTTTAGACCACAAACATTGGAATTAGGTTATTTAATAAGTAGTATTATCTATAAATATCACCAAATTGTTAGATAACTCAATTATTAGGTTTAAATTTGCTCTTTCCTAAACATTATTATACCTTACTTACTTACTTTCTTACTCCATGGTGCAGAGTCCTTCTTGAGAAGCTAACTTGTTTGCAGCTAGTCAAGAAATTCCCCGTATTTCACGGAACCCGAAGGTTCATTACCGCACTCACAAGCGTCCGCTACCTGTCTCTATCCTGTGCCAGCCCAATCCAGTCCATATACCCACGTTCTACCTCCTGGAGATCCATACTAATATTATCCACCCATCTACGCCTAGGTCTCCCCAGGGTTCTCTTTCCCTCCGGTTTCCCCACCAAGACCCTATACACTCCCTCTCCTCACCCATACGCGCCACATGCCAATCCCATCTCATTCTTTTCGATTTTATCACCCGCACAATATTGGGTGAGCAGTACAAATCATTTAGCTCCTCGTTATGCAATCTCCTCCATTCCCCTGTTACCTCGTCCTACCTAGGTCCAAGATACACGACGAGTTATAACATACGACCTTCAACCTCAGCCGGCTGATATTTAAAAATCTCTCAACGGCAGGGTGCTTATGAGCTTTGGCAGATTTCAGCAGCAGAAAATCAGCAAATTTTGATAGTATTTCGTGGCAATTATGAAAGACACTGTGTGGCAGGATATGATTCCGTGTAGTCTGGTAGCCATTTATATAAAACCTGGTGGATCCTACTGAGTGCATCACCCAAACTGAAAATTGGAAACAGTTCTTAGGAAATTTGACAAAGAGATACCAGACTTTACGGCGTCACGGCCCACAAGGCAGCGAAAGTTGTAGAATATTCGATCAGGATCCCAAATTCGTTAGAGTCCGCCCCTGACGCCGGGAGCTTTAACACTGGTTTTTGCTAGCAGAGGGAATTCAGCCGATGCCACTGTGTGCTCCATCAACCTGTAAGTAACATCACTGGGCAAGTCTGTTTGTGGTCATGAGGACGGCTTCCTCTCCACTTTGATTTTCTTTCCGTGATTGTCTACTCCATCTTCCCACACACACACACACGCACGCACACACACACACACAATGCGTTCTTTCCTTTCTAAGTATTTCGTCCCATTTAGGGAGTTGGAGAGAAAATGGCTTCCTCTAGGACTGTACTTGAAAGTTAGCCAAATTGTTTGTGAAGATTAAATGCAATAATTCTAAAAGACTGGTTGCTAAGATCGAGGGGTTGGTGGTGAGGGGGGGGGGCAGAATAGGTTAGATGTGAACTGGGCTTGGAGAATACAAGTGGCGAGTAAACACTTGTTACCACAAGGATATGAAATGAATAGAATTATTCGATAGATTTTGTCTTGGATTGGACGGAGAGAAAATAAAACATCCAGCGGAATGTGGCTGTACAGCGGATGTAGGGGTGGGTGGGGGGCAGGATGGTAATGTTAGAATTGATGTTAGCACAACTAGAATACAAAAATAAACGAATACATAAGAAAATGTGAGAAGATTGTGACAAACTGATCAGGGTTTATGTGTGATTGGTGGAAGCATGTAGAATAAATTGTAATTATTTTGTGTGTGTGTGTGGTGTGGGTGTGTTTGTATGGGTGTGCGTGTGTGTGTGTGTGTGCGTGGTGTGTGTGTGTGTTTGTGTGTGGTGTGTATGTGTGGTGTGTGTGTGTGGTGTGTGTGTGTGTGTGTGTGTGTGTGGTTTGTGTGTTGTGCATACATGCATGTATAGCTTTATTGATTTTAATACATCAAAATTTTACAACACACTAACAGCCTTCAGCACGATACTGAACCAAAGTCGATCCAGTGGTAGCTCAGTTGTTTCGTGTGAATGGAGGGACAGACGGACAGATGTTCTCGCAGGTATTGTAAAACAACTGAAAACAATTTTTCCTTCTTTTAATAATTACTGTTTCACCACAAGATGTTTATTTGCAAAAGACAATTCAGGATGGTTAAATATAGCTTCGTATTTTGTCAATGCCTTGAAGATTGTAAGACTTTCAAGTTGCCAAGCAATACGAAACGAACATAGCGTTATCTGGCTTGGGTAACGTCTCGCCAATCAATCTGCAGCAGCCTGTAAAAGGTGTTGATTAACCGCCAGAGGATGTTACAGCTGCGTGTGTCCAGTTTGGGGTCCAGATTTTTCATCGGCTAAAGCAACCGGTTTCCATTTTTCGTTGCTAGTCCCTTCCATCCATCAGGAGGTTCAGGACTGCCTCAGTCTCCATTCTGTCACCACCCATCCCATCCCCACGTCACTTTACTTTCACCCATCCTCTTCCCGATAACAGTTCATTTTCTTGTGGTTGTGTCAAGAAGTTTCTTCCAAGCCGGGGATAATTAACCCTTTACACACTAAGCCCAAGCCGCTTTATTTAAAGACCCAGTCCGTTCCGCGCTGTAAACACTTTTCATCTGGGTTATAAAAACCAATCAGTTTATGTTCTAAGTGGCACAAGTCGCTGTTAGTTCTCAGATAATTACAAAACACATAAATACAGTGTGGGCAGAGCGTACAGTTGTTGAATGTTAAACTGGTGTTGCATCACGTGACCGTTAGGCTTTAAAGGCTAAGCGCAGACCGCTTTATTTAAAGCCCCAGTCCGTACCGCGCTGTAAACACTTTTCATCTCGGTTATAAAAACCAATCAGTTTATGCTGTAAGTGGCACAAGCCGCTGTTTGTTCTCAGATAAATACAAAACGCATAAATACAGTGTGGGCAGAGCGTACAGTTGTTGAATGTTAAACTGGTGGTATATCACGTGACCGGTAGGCTTTAAAAGTTTAAAACCCCTTTCAATTATAACCTGAAGATGACTACATGAAAGCCGAAATATTTAGCTGCTGTGTTCTTTTAATTAATTACCATCATCATTAACTTCCTCCATGGATTAGGTCGTTTGAACTTTTCCAGCATGGACGCATTGCCATCATTTCCTGGGGGCGTCCGCGATCTCTTCTTCCACGAGGTCTCTAATTCAGAGCGTGTTTCGGCAGTCTGGTTTTGTCCATTCTTTCAAGTTGGTTGACCCAGGTTTGTTTTTATTTGAGTCTCACGTCTTGTATTCCAGAGACATCTAGTTCTTTCCCTATAAATTCGATTCTTATTTTATCCAGTTTTAATTAATTATATTTATGTAATATAGTTGTGTTGGGCTATAAATTTATATATTTCTATTAACCTTTATCCGGCGAACGCACCCGATCCTTTTAAGTCGGTATCCTACGAAAACACCAAATTGGTGCGCTGCGGCCATTTAAATGCCCCGCACAGTCATGTACAGGCTTAGTATTACAGCCCCACACGTTTTCTCCATATTATATAATGTTTTGTGGTCAGATTCGCGCTCCGGCCAATTTACCAAATTTTGTACTTAAGCACGTCATGAAAAGCAGTTTATAGACACCCTGTAATCTTTGGAAACCTCCTCTGTTCGTTTTCATGCTAACCCACTGACTCATTTCCTTACGGAGAAATGTTTTGCACTGGATCTTATTTCGTTCGCCCAACACTTGCGGAGACACCACGCATATCACTGTGAAGCTTCGTTCACTCTGCAAAGAGTTGCTGTTACAGGAAGTCTCTTCCTGAAGGCGTGCTTCGTATAAGAAATTTCTTTCTGTGTATCCCGCTCTACGTCACTTGGCGACATAATTTACTGGCCGTGATACTGTACTCAAAACACAGACACTCTTTATTTAGACGTTTGCAGGATATATTACTGCTAAAATGGACTAAGTACCAACTGTCTGTATAGGACAAAATGCCAATGCTAAACATTTTGTAATGCCTGTGTTATATTTCAGTCCAGTTTCTGTCCTATTCGAGGATGGTTTCAAATCTAATACAAACAGGATGAAAAAATTCGCCAGTACAAATAAATATATGTGATTACTGGCAGTTCAATGATATAATAATTTAGCCTTACTTACAAACGAAATGCTTCGTTCGCAAATTCCTTTAGCTTACAATTCCAACTGCAGCTTGATATGTAGAAATAAACAGACTGATCTGTAAATATTAGAGCGATAAACCAGTTGAAATAATATGGCATTTCAATATGTTACCACTTGTTCTAACTTCATAATAATAAGACGGACTGAATATTAATTTCTGAGTCAGCACTCTGCAATGTCTGTGCGTAAGAGAACTGGGTTCCTGTCCCCAAAACGGATATCTGAAATGGTTTGGGACAGTGAAATTGAAGAAAGAGGGGCATCGAACAACTGCGTCATTTATTTAGGCAATGGAATTTTATGCACTTTTAGACAATCGCTAAAATATCTCTGTTTTAGTTTCTCTTTCCTTGACGAAATAAGAAAATATTATGTAGAAACTCTCGATTCCTCCTCGTGAAAGATATACTGGAAATGATGGCGCAAGTCGGTAGACTCAA
>Ga0131853_10023901_pt1 | contig 11032 bp, 12 predicted proteins | sample TergutLab28metaG_FD_92764 | JGI IMG/M metagenome (GOLD analysis project Ga0131853, IMG submission 92764) | Labiotermes labralis P1 segment gut microbial communities from Petit-Saut dam, French Guiana - Lab288 P1 (version 2) (version 2) | ecosystem: Host-associated > Arthropoda: Insects >...
AAGCCGCGCGTTGCGACCCCGGAACTAACACAAGCAAGCTTGGCCCAATCGGCGACAAAGGCCAATCGAGAAGTGATGCGCTCTATGTGGTGGGCCGCACTCGGAGGCAACAGATATGGCGATTACGATAAGCTTACAAGTTTAATCGAAGCTCTACACAATGGAGAGCAATTGGAAACCGGCAGGATTACTTTTGGCAGTTAATATAGCTTTATTAGTTCAGCAAAGCTGATTTCTATCCCAGAGTTTTTCAACCTCTCCGCTCTTTCCTTATAGATCTTTCCAAGAATTATTTCAATTCCTTTGCCATAATGCAAATGATTATGACAGTGGCTGCAAAGTGAAACAATATTGGCTACAACGTCCAACGAATTGGTAAATCTTTTCTGAAACCTCATGGGAATCAAGTGATGCGGCTCTGTATAGTTTTTACTGTTTTTCTTTCGTTCAAAATACCTACACATAGAACATCCATACTCGCAAAGAAAGTCGGCATCAAAAAGCGCTTGAGCAGAAATTTCTGGATCCCGCTTATACGTTTTTCCGGCAGGCGTGTCAACCTCTGCCGCAGGCTTCGTAGGAATATCTTTCGAGGTTTTTATTCTAATTCGCTCAACAACTTGCTCGATATCATCCTTTAACTGATCATCTGCAATCAAATCCGAAAAGCGAACCTCTTGGAAGATAAAATCTAAAATTTTTCTAACAACCTCATCCGATGGCTCCTTAGACATTTCTCGCAATCTTATTCCAAAATAGTTTTTCTCGGCAGCTCCATCTTCCTGTACGAGTGTCATCTCAAGTTTTTTACCAAAGTAGCTTTTGAGATTTGCCCAACCTTGCAAGTGAGTGAAAGGTTGTTTCTGATTAAACTTGATGCTCCACAACTTCCCATTCTTTACATCGTTCCCACCTTGCTTGTTTGAAGTTTCAATAAAAACAACTTTTAGAAATTCATTTTCATAATGAAATCTGTATTTTTGAAGTCTTGCCTGCTCTGTGCCAGTATTTCTAAAACTTTCTATTCTCTCGACAATTTCCTTTAATTCCATTACCCTCTCCTCCTCGCAACTAAATCCTCCGCGGTTTCTCGGGGTTGCTTTTTCAAGCCTAGCACACGAGCCATCAATGTGCCATATAAATCCTCCATGCTATCAAAAGTAAAGTCTGAAGTAAACACCCATTCTGTCGTGGATCTCGACGAAAAGTATTCACTTTTAAACTTTACTCCATCTTTAAGCGCCATGAAATACGTGAAGCCTTTTTCGTTCTCGACCTCGAAAATCGTTTTTGGTTTTGTGCGTCTATCTATTGCCCGAAGAAGCTTGAACGGTATTCTGTCGCTTCTGGTTTTGATTTGAATCGTATATATCTTTTTCACGTTTTCTGTTTCACACAACCCTGTCGTTGCTGGGCTGAAAAAGTGTGTAATTAAAACATGCTCTACGTGCTCCAACTCTTCTCTCACTCTAGCAAGGAATGATGCAAGTTTGAGTTTATTTGGGAGCGGCCTGCTATCAGCGAACTGCGCTGTTTTATATTCGAACTTCACATCATATTTTAGCACATTTCATACACCGAGCCAATTGGCAAAGTTTATTTACTATCATTTCTCCTCATGCCCGCAGTTCGGACAATACAGATTGCCGCGCTTATCTTGTAGAAGCGGATGCCCGCACCATGAACAAATTTTCATTTCTTCACCTTCTTTTTTGGAAGTGGTGTGCTTTCGGCCACCAGCCGCACAGCCTCTCGAAGCAGTTCTCGGTCGTCGACGTCGATTACATAGCGCTCGCTTGCTCCCTTGTATGGAACTGCGGTTTCTTTAATAATAAATTTATCTAGACAAGGCAGTTTCTTTATGTAGATCGTGTCGTTGCAGATTAGGACGATTGGCTTTTCGTCAACATATATGCACGCCTCGCCCATCATTCGCAGCCACCGAATTGCGCCGACTCCTTCGAGTTGCTCGCAAACGTAGTCTATAAAACTTTGTGATGTTGCCATGTTATTTTCCTCCTAGCTCTTTGTATCTGAAGCAATCTACCATGTGGTCGTTGCCCATGCCGATGGCTTGCATCCATGCGTAGATGATTGTGCTGCCGACGAATTTGAAGCCGCGCTTGAGTAGGTCTTTGCTTATGGCATCACTCAGCGGGGTTTTGGCCTGGACTTCTTCAAGGCATCTCAAGCGATTTTGAATAACCTTGCCGTCGGTAAAATCCCAGATGTATTTGCTGAAACTGCCGAACTCCTTTTGTACTTCCAAGAAGCTTTTGGCATTGTTGATAATGGCACGGATTTTTAGTTGATTGCGAACAATTCCGGCGTCTTGCATTAACTCCTCGTATTTTGCCTCGTCGTAATTGGCAACTGTTTCGATGTGAAAATTGTCAAAAGCCTTTTCAAAGTTTTGTTGTTTGTGCAGAATCGTGCGCCACGAAAGCCCCGCCTGCATCAAGTCCAAACTGAGTTTCGCAAATAACGCTTGGTCGTCGTGAACCGGCACGCCCCAAACTTCGTCGTGATACTTGATCATCTTCTCATCGTCTCCCGGCCATTGGCATCGTTTTACTTTCTGTGGTGTAGCCATTACTTGTTCTCCTTGCTTTGTTCTATAAAAGACTTTAATGAATTCACAAACTGCACTAAGAATCCTTCGTGAACTGGCGGACTTCCTAAAGGTCTGTCTGGATTACAATCATGCAAATGCCACTGATCCATAGTAAAACTAGCCTCTAAGCTTACCACACTTCCAGCCCACTCGTGAACATATCGGAATCTAGTGAAGATATCTCGGACTGCCTCCAGGTTATCCCAAAACATCTTCTTTTTTGCGTAATCGCAATCTACGATGTTTTCGCCTGCATTATCTCGCCATATGTTATAGATTGTTGTTCTTACTGACTTCTCTAAAAACATAAATAATTTATCAAGCTTATGTTCCTTTGGAATTTCACCCTTGGTTGTAAGTGCTATTGCCTTTAAGTACAGCTCACATGCAAAAGCTCTATTAACAAATTCTGGGATTATCAGTACGTCATGCCTTTCTTTTAAAAGCGATTCAAATCCACATCTATTAGCAGCACACAAAAATTCTTCTGCAGTATTTATCATTCTTTTGATACTACGAATTTCCATTCATTAAACCTCAAAATTCTCGACGCTGTAGTTCGCATAGAGCCTGCCCGATGCTGTGGTGAATTTAAGAACGCAAAAGTCCGGATCGGTAAATGCTTTTTCCTCGTATGCCCCTTTGAATTTTTCTTGCCAGTATTTTTGCTTAACGGTCATATCGGTGACGATTTCGAAGTTGCCTTTGAGATAGCAGCCTTTCCAAATCAGCAGTCTTCGGCTGTAAAAGTAAGCGCTCCCCTTCGGATTCTTCGCTATTGCCGCTGCAAATTTTGAGGACGTGTTCGTGCAGAAAAACATTTCTTTGAGCGACTCTCGGTATTTGCCCGGCACAACTGCTTTTGTCAGTGGATATCCATCTTCGCCGACACACGTCAAAATAAATGTATTAACTTTGTGATGTAGCTTTTCTGCTTTCTCTTTTGATGTCATTTGTCCCCCCTTACGCTTCCAGCCTTATCTTGTATTTTAACAAAGTGCAAACGTCGGCGATCTGTTTGGTGTCGCGTATTTCGAACTCTACTGGAAAAGTCCGCATCTTGGGGCCGAACATTTTGCCATTACGAATAAGCTCTTTTGTTTCTTCGCTGACGTTGGCTTTTAGTATTTCGGCACGGTCGTCTTCTTTGAACCAAATTGCAACAACGAAGTATTTATCCCAAGCAGAAAACCAGTAAAGATTTTTCTCTTTGTTCGTTCCGCGCGGAGTCGTCCAGCGATACTTCCCTTGCGCAAGCCAACACTTGCCGCACATGGGACTTGGGTAATATTTCCACTCGTGCTCGATTTCCATCTCGGTCAATTTATGTTGAAATTCTTCGTAGGCACGGTAACTCTCGGCGCCGATGGCCGCAGCAATCACCTCCTGTGATGGATGTATCCCTGGGTCCCGCAATCTCAAATTTTCATCTTTCATATCTTACTACTCTCTCCTTTAATTTTCTTAGCTTCGTTCTTCCTGTGCAATTCTTTAAGACAGTCATCCTGATGGATTAACTCTGCCTGATTCATAACAGCAGAGTCTTGCTTTTGAGACTGTCCCTCATATGTGATCCCCTCCTTTATTATTTGTGGTATCAAATATGAATACCATACATTTCCCAGCCCATATGAACGTTGGATTTTTTGTTTCTTTCCATACGAATCAATCTCCTCATAAAATATATACTCGCCCGAATAAACTCCAAGCAAAACAAATTCTTTCATTTTACTATGGTTTATACCGCCACCAAAATATGCCAAATTTGTTGGTTTGCTAATAACCAAGCCACCCGAAGAACCAGGAAAAAGTTGTGCATCAATTTGGAATATGGGCTGTCCATTAAATGGAAATTTCCAAGCTGAAGCGATTATCCCCGATTTTACAATTGGAAATTTATTAACAATGTCATAAAACCCCTTAGGATAACTCGCCACAACAATGTCGCTGGTCACGTCTATGACGATAGGATTATTGTCTGGTAGATGATTATTGCCTAACAAAGCTGGCAGAATATGCTTTTTTGAGTTGTCCTTCATAAGTTCGTTAACATAATCGTGCACGTCAATGAGTGCAACATCCACACTCTTGTCTTTATGAAGTTTCAATCTCGACCGCAATTCTTCTTGTGTTATTGGTATCGGCTTCCAGATTATTTTTCCATCAATTATCTCTCTGAAGCAGAATACAAACTCTTCTGGCAAGTGTTCTTTTCCATCTTTAATCGGCAAAACAACGTGTCTGTTTGTAACTAGCCATGTTCCATCAATTTTTATCCATTGTCCACTTGTCAAATTAGGATCACGTAGCGATTCATTTGTAAAATAAAACCCAGAGCCTTGAGACCCATAAACTTTATCACCAATCTTTATTTTGCTTTGGATAATTGTAGTCAGTCCAAAAAGATGCCTCTCAAAGGTTTCGTCTGGACTTTTTTGAACAGCTCCTTTCGATTGTTGAACTACTGACTTTTTTCGAGCTTGCCTTTCCGCTTGTCTCCTCTGTTGCCTATTCATAAATCATGATAACATTAACTCGCGTGCTCGTCTAGTTTTGATTTCCCATTTTGATTTCGCGGCGATTTTTTGATTTATTTTTGATTATTTGATTATTTGATTATTTGATTATTTGAAATAAATCAAAATTTCTGCTGGGAAATCAAAACCATTTTTGATTAATTTGCCGGGAATCAAAAAAGTTGAAAATAATCAAAAACGACAAAATTTTTATTCGCAATAAGACTTTTCTTTTTTGCGATTCCAACCGCCAAAATCGTCACAAAACGTTTAAAAACCCCATATTTACTGGGGTTTTATGTGTTGTTCAGAATAAGACTTTTTACTTACTCTACATGGCGCTCCAGCCAGGATTCGAACCTGGAATTACGGTTCCGTAGACCATCGTGATATCCATTTCACCACCGGAGCAGACCTGCATATTATATGTTAACTCAGCCCCAAAAGTCAAGAATTAAAGACCAATCCAATACCTCTCGAAAATCTTGCCTTCGTGTTTGGCATCTCCGTCGTATTCGCCGCCGCAGCTTTTGATAACCTTGGCGGACGCAACGTTTCCTTTCACACACGAGACACGAACTTTTCCGATTCCAAGTTTCCTACACTCTTCAAGCCCAAGAAGCAACATCTGGGTCGCATAGCCCTTGTTGCGTTCGTCGGGAGCAACGCTGTATCCGATATGCCCGCCAATCTCCTCCAAAAACGGAGTCAGCCTATGCCGAATTTGGAACATCCCAACAAGTTTGCTGTCCGACTTCCGCACGCCAAGAAACTGAGTCGCCGGAACATATTTCGGGCAAATTCTTCCCAACCCGATGGGCGTCACATTCCGCAAGCCATTCGTCAACACTCTTTTTCTCAAGACTGCTACATCCAGGCATCAGGTTAGTTGAAACCATCTTTTCGTTGGCAAATTTTCGCTTGTATTCTTCGACTTGACCGCGATGTTCTTTCGTTGGTAGTACAAGTTTGATTTCAAAAGATTTCATTTCCTCTTCTTCGCCTTGTATTTCGTATGCAACAAGTCATGTGCCGCTTTCTCGTCATATTTTGGCAAGTCGGAATTTTCGTCGGAAACTTTCTTTGGATTCAGCTTGTCCGCCTTGCGAAGTCCCGCCTTTCTTTCCTCCACGCATTTCGCGCCGAATCCATAGACCGCCTCGCTCGCAACGGCACTGCAACCTCCGCACGCAACAGGTTGCCCACCACCATTCACGCAACCACCAGGGCAAGCCATAACCTCGATGATATCGTACTTCGCTTTACCCGCTTTGAACGCGTCAGCGTCAAAAGAGGTGGTGCCAGCCGCCGCTTTTATTTCATCGAGCAAGTCTTTCGCCTCGCCCAAACCGCTGACGGCTTTTGTTTTAAGACCCGCGACTTTTTCTTTGCCAAGTTTTTTTGCGGCTTGACGCAGAACCGCCTCCGCAACCCCGCCACTCGCACCGAAAATAATCGCCGCGCCCGTGGACTTTCCAAATGGTTGGTCAAACTCGTCCTCAGGCAATTTCCCAAAATTAATCCCGCCCATCTTAATCATCTGGGCAAGTTCACCCGTAGTCAACACGTAATTCACGTCTGCGGTCACATCCTTGCCGCCAAACTCGTGACGCATCGCCTCCACCTTTTTCGCGGTACAAGGCATCACGGACACAACGACAACATCCTTGCCCATCTCTTTTTTCACAACCGACCCCATCATTTGCTGGGGAGATTTACACGTCGAAAGATTCGGCAGGAACTCGGGATAAAAGTTTTCAACAAACTTAACCCACGCAGGGCAACAGTTCGTAAACAACGGCAACGACTTTTTCTCCGAAAGTCTTCCAATAAACTCATTGGTTTCCTCGACCACAGTCAAATCCGCCGCAAAGCAAGTATCGAAAACCTTGTCAAACCCCATACGACGAAGTGCGGAAACCATCTTGCCCGTCACCGACTTCCCCGCCTCCATGCCAAAACACTCGCCAAGCGTCACCCGCACTGCAGGCGCTACCTGCACGACAACCTTCTTGCTGCCGTCCGCCAACGCATTAACAACGTCATCAATCGCGCTCCTTGTAACCAGCGCACCAACAGGGCAAACCTTGGTACACTGCCCACAAGCAACGCAATCGGTCTTAATCATCTCGCGGTTAAACTCGGTCAACACTTTGGCATTCGACCCACGAAACGCAAAGTTCAACGCCCCAACCTTTTGGGTCTCGTTACACATCCGCGTACAATTCCCGCAAAGGATACACTTGCCCGTATCACGCACAATCCCCGGACTGGAATCATCATAAGTATCCGCCCGCTCGCCCTGCTGGAAACGAACCTTCGTAACGCCCAAATCCTTCGCAAAGGTTTGCAACTTGCAATGCGTACTCTTCGGACAAGTTTTACAATCCTGGTCATGCGCCGCCAACAACAACTCAACCAACATCTTCCGCGTATCAAGCAACTTCTTGCTCGTCGTCGTCACGACCATATTATCCGTCACCGCAGTCGAACACGCAGGAACAATCCCCCGCCCCTCGACCTCCACAATGCACATCCTGCAACTTCCGAACACCGAAAGATGCGGTTGATAGCAAAATGTCGGCAACTCAATGCCCGCCGTCCTGATAAGTTCGAGAAGATTCTTCTCGGCCTTACGTTTTACTTCTATATTATCAATTTTTATCATATCCCTACCCCCTCACAATAGCCTTAAACTTACACGCCCCAACACAAGCATTACACTTGATGCACTTATCAAGGCAAATCTTGAAACTATCCCCCTTGCCCCGCTCACCAGTAATCGCATCAACGGGGCATTGCTTTATACACAACGTACACCCCTTACACATATCGGGCAAGATCTTGTACTTCATCAGTGCCTCGCACGCATTCACAGGGCAACGCTTTTCCTTGACGTGTGCCAAATACTCATCCCTGAAATGTTCCAATGTCGAGATAACGGGATTCGGTGCGGTCTTTCCAAGCATACAAAGCGAACTCACCATAACCGTCTGTGCCAACTCCTCCAACAACTCCAAATCCTCCATCTCCGCCTTGCCGTCCGTGATTTTTTTAAGAAGTTCCAACATCTGCCGCGTCCCCTCCCTGCACGGAGTACACTTCCCGCAACTCTCGTTTTGCGTAAACTGCATAAAATATTGTGCAATCTTCACGATACAAGTTTTCTGATTCATAACAACCAAGCCACCCGAACCAACCATCGCACCCGCCGCAATCAAACCTTCGTAATCAATCGGCATGTCGAGATGCTTCTGCGTCAAGCACCCGCACGATGACCAGCCAATCTGCACGGCCTTGTAATCAAGCGCGCCGATATGGTTCCCCTCGTCGTCAATAACACCGCCGCCAATCTCGCCGACAATCTTACGCAAAGTCATCCCAAACGGAACTTCGATAAGCCCCGAATTGGCAATATGCCCCGTCAGTGCAAAAACCTTTGTACCCTTGGATTTTTCCGTTCCAAGTTTCGCGTACTCCGCACTTCCCATCCGCATGATAACAGGCACCGCCGCCAACGTTTCAACGTTGTTAATAATCGTAGGCTTTCCAAACAAACCTTTCTCCGCGGGAAACGGAGGCTTCAACGTAGGCATACCTCGGCGACCCTCGACCGATGCCATAAGCGCGGTCTCCTCACCACACACAAACGCACCTGCACCCTCCATAATCTCGACATCGAAATTAAACTTTGAACCAAAGATATTCTTGCCCAAAAACCCGGCATCCCTCGCCTGCTTAATCGCAGCCCGAAGCCGCCTGACCGCCAACGGATACTCCATCCGCACATAGATAATCCCCTCGCTCGCACCAATCGCCGCCGCGGTAACAATCATCCCTTCAAGCACGGCATGAGGATTCCCCTCCATAATACACCTATCCATAAACGCCCCGGGGTCGCCCTCGTCGCCGTTACAAATGACATATTTAACATCGGATTGATTCACCCTCGCGAACTCCCACTTGCGTCCGGTAGGGAAACCACCGCCTCCACGCCCACGAAGTCCGCTCGCCGATATCTCGTCGCAAATCTCTTTACCGCTCATTTCCAGCACGGCCTTCCTCGCCATAAAGTACCCAACACCGGCAACATACTCGTCAACGTCATTCACATCAATCGAGCCGCACATATCAAGCATCAACCTCACCTGCGACTTATAAAACGGAATATCGTCCTGCTTCTCGACAGTCCTGCCGTCGTGAGGGCACTTATATAGAAGATGATTCAATATCTCACCACTCTTCAGAGTCTTATCAATAATCTCGTCAACGTCCACCTCCGCAACCTTGACATACATAACCCCAAGCGGTTTGATGGTAACAAGCGGTCCCATTTGACAGAAGCCCTTACAGCCCGTCTCCGCGAGTCCAAAGTCCGACTTTTCCTTTTCAAGTGCAACAACCACACTCATCCCACGTTCCTTCAAAGCCTTCCTGAACTTGTCGTAAATCTTTAACGCGCCGCCTGCAACGCACCCAGTCCCCGCACAAATAACAATGCGAGTTCCATAGGTCTGTGCCTCGGTCCATCTTTTTTTGCGTTCTTCCAAAGAAATCAAGTTACTCATTGCCGACCTCCTTTGCTTTATAGGTATTCAAAATCTCAATCATCTTCTCTTTCGTCACCGCCCCATAAATGTCTTCGTTAACCATAACAACAGGCGCAAGCCCGCACGCCCCCAAACACGCCACAGCCTCCAATGTAAACAAAGTATCATCCGTAGTATGCTTTTTCTCGGTCAAGTTCAACTCCGCCTGAATAGCGCGAATGATATCCGTAGACTTCCGCACATGGCACGCGGTTCCATCGCAAACCTTAATGACGTACTTGCCCTTTGGCTCCAAAGTAAAGTGCGCAAAAAACGTCGCCGCCCCATAAACCTGCCCCGCAGTAATCCCAAGTTCCCTCGCGATAAACTCCATCACCTCTTCCGGCAAGTAAGTATAAATCTCCTGCACGTGTTGCAGAATCGGAATCAAGTTCCGCGACTTCCTTCCATAATCGGCAAGCACCTTCTTAACCTTTTCGTGTTTTTCGTCCATAGTTTCTCCTCCCTGTCATTGCGAGGAGGAACGACAAAGCAATCCAGTCCCTACTCACAAGCAATTTACTGCTTCAAGACTATTAAAAACACTTGCAAAAGTCAAGTACTAATGTAATGATGAACCATGAGGAAAATTATTTTCATTGATTTAGACGGCACATTCTTCAACGACAAAAGAGAGCCCACCAAAGCCAACATCGACGCAATAACCCAAGCAAAAGCCCAAGGTCACGAAATCGTCTTTGCAACAGGTCGCTCGTATCCGTTTATTGCAAGTGTTAACGAACTATGCGGGAATGTTTCTCGTTACGCAATCTCGGGGGCAGGCTGTATCATTTACGACATGCAAGAAAAAAAGATTGTCCAATCAACCCCAATCCCAAAACCCGCTGTCGAAGCAATCTGCAAACTCGACAACCCTGAAATCACATGGTTTTTCCATTGTGCAGACGGCTCTTATTCAAACTATGAATTCTTCCCATTTCAAAACGGAACCGCGGGATATTTCACGGAACCAGTCGGCAAGTTCATACAAACCAAAACCGTTTGCCAAGCATGGACTGGAAGTGCAAACTTCGACCTAATCAAAAACTTGGAAGCCGACATCGAAAAAATCCCAGGCATCTATATCTCAAACCGCCACAAACACCTGCTTGACCCATCCTACCCCCAAAAGAATTTCGCGTTCTATGATATAATCGCGACAGGCATCTCGAAAGGCAGCGGCGTCAAGTTCCTCTGCAACCTCCTCGGCATCGCACGCGAGCACCGCATCGCAATCGGCGACGACATCAACGACCTTTCAATGTTCGCCGAGGTCGGCACCTCCGTCGCGATGGGTAATGCCCTCACGCAGG
>Ga0131853_10023902_pt1 | contig 11032 bp, 4 predicted proteins | sample TergutLab28metaG_FD_92764 | JGI IMG/M metagenome (GOLD analysis project Ga0131853, IMG submission 92764) | Labiotermes labralis P1 segment gut microbial communities from Petit-Saut dam, French Guiana - Lab288 P1 (version 2) (version 2) | ecosystem: Host-associated > Arthropoda: Insects >...
GCGGTAGGTGCGGTGTGTTCGATAAACTAGTAGGCAAGATAAAAACAAAGTAAAGAAAAAAGGAGTTCGACTCATGGGCAGTGGTAATGAGAAGGGGGGGGGAGGGGGCGTTGGGATAAACTGACTGCTATAACATTACAAATGATATTGCAGGAATAGGAGAAATTTTGTAAAGAATTTGCGACAAACAAGACGTCCGAAATAATTACGTTGAATTATGTTCTTCTGTGCAGCAGTTCAGTTATAAATATATCTGGTTCATATCTTGAGAGGGTCCAAGAATATTGCGGGCAGTCGGAAACGTATGTTCCGCCTAGAAATTTACAGGGTGTCACAAACCGTAAACAGAAAATGTGAAACTTCACCGTCATTATATAATCAAACATTACATTGAAGGCAACATGTGGGATTCTCAAAATTTACACCGAATGCAGTGTGCGGGATTCTCAAACTTTACACTAAAGGCAGTATGTGAGATTTTGAAAATTTATACTGAATGCAGTAGGCGAGGTTCTCAAAATATATACTAAAGGCTGTGTGTGAGATTATCAAAATTTACACTGAACGCAGTATGCGTGATTCTAAAAGATTATAATAAGTGCAGAATGAGAGATTCTCAGAATTTATACTGAAAGCAGTATGTGAGTTCATCAAACTTTATACTGAATGAAGTACGCGAGAATTTCAAACCTTATATTGAATGCAGTATGCGAGATTCTGAAACCTTAAACTGAAGGCAGTATGCAAGTTTATCAAACATAATACTAAAGGGTGTATGAGAGATTTTCAAACATTATACTGAATGCAGTATGTGAGAATCACAAACCGTATACTACAGGCTGTATGTGAGAATGTCAAACCTGATACTGAAGGCAGTATGCGAGGTACTCAAACCTTAAACTGAAGGCTGAATATGAGATAATCAAACCTTATACTGAATGCAGTATGCGATATTGTCAAAATTTATTTTAAGGTTTTATGTGAGATTCGGAAAACTTACACTGAATGAAGTATGCGAGATTCTCAAACTTTGTACTAAGGGCTGTATGAGAGAATTTCAAAAATTATACTGAATGCAGTATGCGAGATTATCAAAACTTACATAAATGCATTATGCGAGATTCTCAAAGTATAAACTGAATACAGTATGCGAAATTTTCAAAATGATACTGAATGCGGCACGTGAGATTTTCAAATCTTATACTAAAAGTTCTATGTGAATTTCTTAAAATTTATAGTGAATGCAGTATGTGAGATTCTCAATCCGTATACTAAAGGCTGTATGTTAGATTCTTGAATCTTATAATGAATGCAGTATGCGATAATTTAAAATCTTACACTAAAGGCTGTATGATAGTTTCTCAAACATTATACTGAATGCAATATGCTAGATCCTTAAATTTATACTGAATGCAGTATGCAAGATTCTCAAACCTTACACTAAAGGGAGTATGTGAGATTCTGAAACATTTTACTGAAAGCAGTAGACGAGAAACTCAAAACCATATACTGAAGTTTGTATGCGAGATTTTCGAATCTTATACTGAATGTAGTATTAGTGATCCTCAAACATTATACTGAATGCAGTATGCGAAATTCTCTAACATTTTCCTGAATGCTGTATGTGATATTCCGAAAAATTTTAGTGAATGCAGTATGTGAAATTCTCAAATCTTACACTCAAGGCTATATGTGAGAACCTAAAATCTTACACTGAATACAGTACACGAGATTCTCAAACATTTTACTAAAGGCTGTATGAATTCTCAAACCTCATACTGAATGCAGTATGAAATATTTATTAATGCTGTATGTGAGATTCTAAAACCTTATACTGAAAGTATTATGCGAAATATTCAAACCTAATACTAAATGCTGTATGTGAGATTCTCAAACCTTATACTGAATGCAGAATGCGAGATTCTCAAATCTTATACAAAGGGCTGTAATTGAGACTTTCAAACCATAAACTGAATGCAGTATGCGAGTTCCTCAAAACTTACACAAAAAGCTGTGTGTGGGATTCTCAAACCATATACTGAATGCAGTACGCGATATTCACAAACCTTATACTGAATGCAGTATTTGAGATTCTCAAACCCTTTACTAAAGGCTGTATGTGAGAATCTCAAACTATATAGTGAATGCAGTTTGCGAGATTATATAACCTTATACTGAATGCAGTATGCGAGAGTCAAAACACGTATACTGAAAGTATTATGCGAGGTTCTCGATACTTATGCTAAAATTTGTATGTGAGATTCTCAAACCTTATACTGAATGTAGTATATGAGATTCCCAAACCTTACAGTAAAGACTGTATGTGAAACTCTCAAAACAAATATTGTATGCAGTGTGCGATTTTTTCAAACCATGTACTAAAGGCTGTATGTGAGAGCCTCAAACATTACACTGAATGGAGTATGTGTGATTCTCACACCATATATTAAGGCAGTATGTGTGATTCTCAAAACATATACTGGATGAAGTACGCGAAATTCTTAAATCTTATACTGAATGCTGTATGCTAGAAACTCAATCCTTACACAAAAGGCTGTATGAGAGTTTATCGAACCTTACACTGAATGCAGTATGCGAGATTATCAAACACTTTACTGTATGCAGAATGCGAAATTATCACACCTTATACTAAAGGTTGTATGTAAGAATCTCAAAACTGATACTGAATGCAGTATGCGGGATTCTCCAACCTTACACTAAAGTCTGAATGTGTGATTCTCAAACATTTTTGTGAATGCAGTATGCGAAATTCTCAAACATTATACTAAATGCTTTATGCGAGATTTTCACACATCATAATGAATGCAGTATGCGAAGTTCCCAAAACTTATTCGAAATGCAGTATGCGAGATTCATAAAATTTACACTAAATATTCTATGTGAAATTATCAAACTTTTACTGAATGTAGTATGCGAGAATCTGAAAATTTATACTGAAGGCTGTATGTGATATTCTCATACATTATACTGAATGCAGTAAGCGAGATTCTCAAAGCATATACTAAAATCTGTATGTGAATTTCTCAAACCATATACTGAATGCAGTATGTGAGAATATCAAATATTATACTAAATGCAGTATGAGAGATTCTCAAACTTCCTACAAAAGGCTTAATGTGAGTTCCTCAAAATTTTACTGAATGCATAATGCGAGGTTTCCGAACCTTGTATTAAAGGCTCTATGTGACATTTTCAAACCTTATACTGAATGCAGTATGAGAGTTTCTCAAATCTAATACTAAATGTTCTATGTGAGTTTTCAAAATATTTTACTGAATGAAGTATGTGATATTCTCAAAATTTATACTAAAGCCTTTGTGTGAAATTCTCATCCATTATACTGAATGCAGAGTGCGAGATTGTCAAATGTTGCACTGAAGGCTGTATGTGATTTTCTCAAAACTTCTACTGAAATTAGTATGCGAGATTCGAAAACTTTACACTGAAAGCAGTATACGAAAATTTCAAAGATTTTACCAAAGGCCGTGTGTGAGAACCTTGTACCATACAATGAATGCAGTACGCGATAATCTCTAACATTATACTGAATGCATTATTCGAGAGACTAAAGTCTTATATGGTAAGGAGTATTCGAGAGTCCCAAAACTTATACTAAAGGCTGTATTTGAGATTCTCAAAACTTATACTGAATGCAGATTGCGCAAATCTCAAAAAGTTTACTAAAGTCTGTATGTAAGGTTTCCAAATATTATACTGAATGCAGTATGATAAAATCTAGAACATTATACTAAAGGCTGTATGTAAGATTCTCAATATTTATACTGAATTGGTTATGGTAGACTCTCAAAACTTACACTAAAGTCTGAAAGTGAGATTCTCAAAATTTATACTGACTGCAGTATGCGAGATCCTCACACAATAAACTAAAGTCTGTATGTGAGATTCTGAAAATTTATACCGAAAGCAGTACGCGAGATTCACAAAAATTTTACTGAATGCAGTATGCGAGAATCTCAAACCTTAGACTAAATGCTATATGAGAGAACCTCAAAACTTATACTGAATGCAGTAAGCGAGAATTACAAATCTTATACTGAATGCAGTATGCCAGATTCTCAATACTTTCACTAAAATTTGTATATGAAATTCTAAATCCTTATAATGAATGCGGTATGCGAGATTCCCAAACATTATACTGAAGTTTGTATGTGAGTTTCTCAAACATTATACTGAATGCAATATGCGAGACTCTCTAAACTTATACATTTTCTAAGTGATTATATAAAAATTTATATTGAATATCGTATGCGAAATTCTCAAAACTTATAGAGAATACTGTATGAGAGCTTCTCAAACTTTGTATTAGAACTATATGTGAGATTCTAAAACGTTATACTGAATGCAGTATGCGAAAATCTCAAACCATATACTGAATGCAATATGCGAGATACTGAAAACTTATACTAAAAGTTCTATGCGAATTTATCATACCTTATACTGAATACAGTATACGAGAATCTCAAACCTTATACTGAATGCAGTATGAGAGCTTCTCGAAACTTATGCTAAAGGCTGTATGAGAGATTCTCATATATTATACTGAATGCAGTATGCGAGATTCACAAACATTATGCTAAAAGCTGTATGTGAGCTTCTCAATTCTTATACTGAATGCAGTATGAGAGATTGTCAAAACTTGTAGCGAATGCAGTATTCGAGATTCTCAAAACTTATACTGATGGCATTATGCTAGTTTTTCAAAACTTATTTTAAAAATGTACGTGACATTCTCAAATTTTATACTGAATGCAGTATATGAAATTCTCAAAACTTACACTGAATCCAGTATGCGAAAATCTCTAAATTTATACTGAATGCAATATGTGAAATTCGCAATCCTTACACTGAATGCTGTGTGCGAGATTCACAAACCTTATACTAAAAGCTCCATGTGAGTTTCCCAATACGTATACTGAAGGCAGTATGGGAGATACCCAAAATTAATAATGTATACTGTATGCGAGATTCTGAAACTTTATACTAAAGGCATTATGTGTAATTTTAAAACCTTATTCTAAAGGATGTGTGTGAGTATCTCAAAATTTATACTGAATGCAGTATGCGAAATTCTCAAAATTTACACTGAATGTAGTTTGCGAGATTCGCAAACATTTTACTGAATGCAGTATGCGAGATTTACAAACTTTTTCTAAATGCAGTATGCGAAAATCTCACACATTATCCAAAAGGCAGTATGCGAGATCCTCAACCTTATACAGAATGTAGTATGGAAAAACTTCTTATCTTATGCTGAAGGCAGTATTTGAGATTTTCAAACCTTATGCAGAAGGCAGTATGTGGGATTCTCAAACCTTATACTGAAGGCAGTAAGGGAGATTCTGAAATCTTCTACTAAAGGCAGCATGCGAGATTCTCAACTTTATACTGAAGGCAGTACGAAAGATCATCGAAACTTATACTGAAGTTAGTATGCGATATTCCCAAATCTTATACTAAGGGTAGTGAGCGAGATTCTCAAAACTTAACTTGAAGGAAGTATGCGAGATAAACAAACCTTAAACTAAAGTCAGTATGCCAAGATATCAAGCATTATACTAAAGGGAGTATGGGAGATCCTGAACCATATACTGAAGGCAATATGTGAGATTGTCAATCTTTGTACTGAATGCAGTAAGCGAGACTCTGAAACCTTATAGTGAATGCAGTATGCGAGATACTCAAAACTTAAACTAAAGGCAGTATGCGAGATTATCAACCTTATAATGAAGGCAGTTTGCATGATATTCATATCTTATACTGAAGGCAGTGTGCGATATTCCCGAAATTTACACTAAAGATAACACGCGAGTTTCTCAAAACTCATACTGAAGGACGTATGTGAGATTCTCAAACCTTATACTGAAGGCAGTAAGATTGTTTCTCAAACTTTATACTAAAAGCTGTATGTGAGTTTTTCAATCTTTATACTGATGCAGTATGTGAGATCCTCAAACCTTATACTTAATATTCTATGTGAGATTCTCAAAACTTATACTGAATGCTGTATGCGAAATTCTCACACCATATAATAAAGGCTGTATGTAAAAATTTTCAAAACGTATGCTGAATATATTACGACAGGTTCTCATATATTTTAATGAATGCAGTAAGCGATCATTTCAAACCTTAAACGAAAAGCTGTACGTGTGTTCCTCAAACCTTAAACTGAATGCATTACGCGAGATTTTCAAAACTTATACTAAATTTTGTATACGAGATTCACAAATTTTTTACTGAATGCATTATGCGAGATTCTCAAACCTAATACTAAAATCTGTTCATGAGATTCTCAATCATTATACTGAATGCAGTACGCGAAATTTGTAAAATTTTTACTAGATTCATTATGTGATAATCTCAAATTTTATACTGAATGCAGTATGCGAAATTCTCAAATTTTTACTAAATTTTCTATATGATTTTACCATACATTTTTCTGAATGCAGTATGCGAGATTCTCGCAACTTATATTAAAGGCTGTATGTGAGTTTCTGATACATTATAGTGAATGAATTATGCGAGATTTTCAAACCTTATACTAAAGGCTGTGTTATTTTCTCCAAATTTATGCTGAATGCAGTATGCGAGATTCTCAAATCTCATACTGAATGCAGTATGAGATATTCTCAAATATTACACTAAAGGCTGTATGTGACTTTCTCATAAATATGGATGTTGTATGCGATAAACTCAAATCTTATACTAAAGGCACTATGTGAGATTCTCAAACCATATACTGAGAGCAGTATGCGAGATTCTGAAACAATATACTGAATGCAGAATGCGAGATTCTCACCTTTATACTCAACGCAGTATGCGAAATTATCAATTTTTTTACTGCTGGCAGTAAGCGGATTTCTCAAAATTTATCCTGAAAGCTGTATGAGACATTCTCAAACCTTATATTAATGCATTATGTGATAATCTCAAACCTCATACTGAAGGCAGTATGCGAGTTTCTCGAAATTGACACTGAATGCAGTAGGCCACATTTTAATACCTTATACTTAAGGCTGTATTTGTCACTCATAAAAATTTATACTGAATGCTCTATGGGAGAATATTAAACATTATACTCTATGCAGTATGCGAGATTCTCAAACCTTATACTGAGGGCAGTATACGTGATTCTCAAAACTTTTTTAAAGGCTGTGTGTGAGATTCTCAAAACTTGTACTAAATGCAGAATGCGATATTCTCTAAATTTATACTGAATGCAGTATGCGAAATTCTTAAGCATTATACTGAATGCAGTAGGCGGGATTCTTAAACCTTATACTGAATTCAGTATGCGAGATCCTCGAACCTTATCCTAAAGGCATTATGCGAGATTCTCAACCCTATACTGAAGGCAGAATGCAAGTCCCTCAAATTTTATACTGAAGGCATTATGCGAGATTATCAAACCTTGTACTGAAAGCAGTATGCGAGATTCGCAGTACTTATACCGAAGGCAGTATGCGAAATGCTGAAACTTTATACTAAAAGTAGTATCGAGATTCTCAACCATATACTGAAGGCAGTATGCAAGACCATCAAACCTTATACTGAAGGCAGTACGCGATATTGCAAAACCTTATGCTAAAGGTAGTATACGAGATTCTCAATCTTTATACTGAAGGATTTATGCGATTTTCTCAAACCTTTTACTATAGGTAGTATGCGAAATTCTCAAACGTTTTACTAAAGTCAGTATGAGAGTTCCTCAAACTTATAACGAAAGCAATATTGAGATTCTCAAATGTTATTCTGAATGCATTATGCGAGATTCTCAAATCTTATACTGAATGCATAATGCGAGATTCTCAATCCTTAAACTGAAGGCAGGTTGCAAGACCCTCAAACTTTATACTGAAGTCAATATGTCAATTTATCAAACCTTATACTGAAGGCAGTGTGAAAGACCCTTAACCTTATACTGAAGGTCGTATGCGATATTCCCAAACCTTATACTAAAGGTTATATTCGAAATTCTCAAACTTTATACTGAAGGAATTACGCGAGTTTCTCAAAATTTATAGTAAAGATAGTATGAGAGATCCTCAAGTATTATACTTAAGGCCGTATGCGAAATTCTCATTCTTATACTTAAGGCATTATATGGTAGTCTCAAACATTTTACTGAACGCAGTATGCGAGATTTTCAAACCTTATACTGAATGCCTATGTGAGAGTATCAAACCTTATACTGAATTCAGAATAAGAGATTATAGAACCATATACTAAAGGCAGTATGCAAGACATCAAACCTTATAGTGATGGTAGTGTGATAGTTCATCAAATCATACACTGAAGTCAGTATGCGAGAATCTCTAACATTACTGAGGGCAGTATGCGAGATTCTGAATCCCTATAATAAAGACAGTATGCGAGATACTCAACCTTATACTGAAGGCAGTATGCAAAACCCTCAAACATTATACTGAAGGCAGTATGCGATATTCTCAATTCTTATACTAAACGTAGTATGCGATTTTCTCAAATCTTATCCTGAAGGAGGTATGCGAGATTCTCAAACCCTATACTAAAGGCAGTATGCGAGATTCTGAAACCTTGTACTGTAGGTATTATGCGAGATTCTCAAACCTTATACTAAATGTAGTGTGCGAGATTCTCACACCTTATACTAAATGCTGTATGCGAGATTTCCAAAACTTACACTGAATGCAGTGAGCGATAATCTCACACCTTATACTAAAGGCTGTATGTCAGACTCCCAAACCATATACTGAATGCAGTATGAGATAATCTCAAACCTTTTACTGAATGCAATATGCGAGGTTCTCAATCCTTATACTGAAGGCAGTATGCGAGATTCTCAAACCCTATTCTGAAGGCTGTATGTGGATTTGTCAAAGCTTGTACTGAATTCAGTATGCGTGGTTCTCATATCTTTTACTGAATGCAGTATGCGAGATTCTCCACCTTATAGTAAAGTCAGTGTGCGAGATTCTCAACCTCATACTGAAAGCAGTATGTGAGGTTCTCAAACCTCATACTGAATGCAGTATGCGTGATTCTCAAACTTTAAACTGAATGCATTATGCCATATGCGAGTTTCTCAAACCATATACTGAATGTAGTATGCGAGGTTCTCAAATCTTATACTAAAGGCAGTATGTGAGTTCCTCAACCTTATACTGCATAGTGTGGTATTCTCATTCCTTATACTGAATGCAGTATGCGAGATTCTCAAACCTTATTCTAAAGATTGTATGCGACATTCTCAAACTTATACTGATGTCAGTACGCAAGACCCTCTAATATTACAACGAAGTCGTTATGCCAGACTCGGAAAATATTACACCGACAGCAATGTGCCCGGCATTAATTCTGACCACCCCCTAACAAATTCACTGTGTCATAACTCGAAATACAGGAATATGAATCACCACCTCCTCGGAAATCTCGAATGTCCTATAAACATATCCTTACCCACATTTCCTTTGGCGTTTATCGTAAATGCCCAGCCTCATTTTTCATTTTGATTGCAACTGTGTATGTGGTTAATAATATTTGGACTTATCTAAATAAACAAAGGACTAATAAATTGAATTTATTAGTTTATTTAGCACTACAAGTAATATCCTTGCGCTAAAAGACTCAGAAGTATGCATTATTTAAGATAGTTAAATATGGACTTGAGTTAAGTGATTGAAAAATGTACGCGCATTAAGAGACTCAGAATTATACATTAGTTAAGGGACTCAGAAATATACACGATTTAATAGACTCAGAACTATGTATTAGTTAAGAGACTCAGAAATGTACGTTATTTAGGAGTGTCCAGAAGTTCCAGACCTTCCTTGCGGCCCACCCATTCTCCTACGTAATGGGAACCAGGGAGACGTACAGCGGGTTAAAGAGGCCCTGGCGTAAGACTGGCCACTCATCTCTACTTAGTACGATGTTAAGAATGAGTGCAGCTATGTGATCACTTACCCTCATGCCTTAATGGCATGTATAGGGACTACTTTACGTCTCTATAAGTTAAATGCTGTAAAAAAAGAGAAAAGAATTGAAAATACGCCCCAAAATCTTTGGCTTAAAACCAATTAAGCGATGTGAAGTTTTTCAAAAAAATATGACATCATTTTTTAAATTATATAAATACTGTTAAACCCACAATTTTGGTTCCCTTACGAGCTTTAACGTTATTGCAAAAGATATTATGAAAATGTTACATATAATGAAATTTGACGCCGTGTGTTGCGGTAGACATGTAGTGGTATTGCACACAGATCTGCCGACTACATCTCATGCCCTAATGAAGGGAGATAGAAAGGTCGGCATTAGTGAAACAGACTACACGGCGTCTCACACCGGCAGACGGTTTTCATTATACAAATTATTACGTTTCTTCTTTTACGTAACAATCTTTATAGCGTGAAGAAGGTTTTGGTTCCGTGCCTGCAGTTGCGTGCAGCGCGCCATTCTTTTGTTCGACCACAAAGCTACGACAGAAGGAAATAATCTGAAAAAAAACCAGACACAACCACGGGCCCATCCAAATGAGTAAGAAAATATAGAACATCTCTGTGGCCTGTCTGAGTCTGCTTGGTAGGTCTTCAAGGCTTTTAATAAGGGCAGCCCAAACATTCTCACAAAATCTTTATCTCACTCCAGCAATTCCAAATGTCAATTACAACAAATCTTGTCTTGCTCGTAACTTACTGAAAAGTCCAAATGAAAATTGAATCTTGACCGACTTTTATGCTTTCTAGACGCAATCCATACTGTCTACGTCCCACTAAAATGCACTGTGTCAAGAAAATGTTGCTTCCAACTCAGAAGATCTGCAAGGTTTCCGTGTCATTGTTAGTGATAGTAGGTTCTTTTTGCTTAAATACGAAGGTGTATCGAGAAATCCCAGGACAATGCTCATACACGCAAGTCGCTTTTAGTTCACGAGTTTCCCGGTAGGGTGTGTTGCTGTGGTGTCTTGTGAGTGATTGTGCCGAGTGGCGTGGTTGGATGTGGAAGCGTTTGA
>Ga0131853_10023903_pt1 | contig 11032 bp, 11 predicted proteins | sample TergutLab28metaG_FD_92764 | JGI IMG/M metagenome (GOLD analysis project Ga0131853, IMG submission 92764) | Labiotermes labralis P1 segment gut microbial communities from Petit-Saut dam, French Guiana - Lab288 P1 (version 2) (version 2) | ecosystem: Host-associated > Arthropoda: Insects >...
ATGCGGAGATTACAAACTAGCAGCTGATTTTATTGATGATAAAACCTTTGCATATTTTGACCCGCCATATCGTCCGCTATCGCCAACTGCCAATTTTACAGCCTATGCACAGGACGGATTTTGTGATACGGCACAAATGGAGCTTGCTTCATTTATTGATGATATGAGCGAAAAAGGGGCTTATATCGTTGCTAGTAATTCTGACCCCAAAAATGTAGATGAGCAGGATGATTTTTTCGATACACTCTACGCTGCGCACAAAATTTCACGAATACAGGCAAGCCGGGCAATAAACTCTAACGGTGCAAAACGTGGCAAGGTTAGAGAACTGCTAATAGCAAACATGTAGCGGAAAGAAGGCCGCCGCCTGAAAGGCGCATTTGCAACGCAAATGTACTGAGGATAATTAAAAAATCGGGAGGTTGCATTATGCACCGTGGCGAAGCTATACACAAGTTGAAAGAACTTGAAGGGCAAGATTTACACGCACTAGCCAAGAAATATGAAGTTACCGTACTTTCGGCTAATGGGAAAGTAAATAAAGGTTGGGCTGGCCATGTTTGCGAGCGGTATTTGGGCATTCCAATAAATTCTTCGCAAAGCCCAAACTTTGGGTCTTGGGAATTAAAGAGCGTTCCGCTAAAGCGGTTGAAAAATGGCCTACTCACTTTCAAAGAAAGAATGGCAATAACCATGATAGACGAGTACAACGTAAAGCGCACCAGCTTTGAGGAAAGCCATTTGCTAGCTAAACTGAAAAAGGCTGTAATCGTAGCAAGAACCGTTGGTGCGAGTTACGATATGCCTACATTTGTTCATTCTGTTACGTCAATGGATTTGGACGGCGAACTGTATGATGCTGTAAAAGCCGACTATGAGCTAGTGCAGGAATGTTTAAATGATCCAGAGCGTGGATTTTCCATGCTAACTGGGAGAATGGGCGTATATGTGCAACCACGTACAAAAGGTGCAGGGCATGGGAGCATGAGCAGAGCCTTTTATGCAAGAACGCTTTTCCTTGCGCAATTCATTGATTTGAGCGAATGAGTGCAAAAATAAAAAAGTGGGAACCGGATAATTTCGAGTTAGAAATGAATATCGCTTAGAGTTTTCCACAACGGGGCAATTGGGCTACTCATGATGCTAAGTATAGGGGTAACTGGTCGCCGTATATTCCAAGAAATTTGTTGTTGAGGTATTCTGTCGAGGGTGACTTGGTTTTAGACCAATTTGCTGGTGGCGGCACTACTCTCGTTGAGGCCAAGCTGCTGAACCGAAATATTATAGGTGTGGACATAAACCCGCAAGCCCTAGAGCGTTGTCGTGAAAAGATTGCTTTTGAATGGGAGAATTGTGGACAAGTTTATATTAAGCATGGTGATGCACGTAATTTGCACTTTGTTCCAGATGAGGGCATTGATTTTGTGTGTACTCACCCGCCATATGCAAATATTATTCAATATAGCGAAGATATTGACGGCGACTTGTCGCATTGTAAAGTTAAAGATTTTTTGGAACAGATGAAATCGGTTGCTACGGAAAGTTATCGTGTACTTAAGAAAGGGAAGTTTTGCGCTATCCTTATGGGCGATACACGTCAAAAGGGTTGCGTAGTCCCAATGAGTTTTGATGTGATGAAGATTTTTGAAGGTGTTGGATTTACGTTGAAGGAAATTATTATCAAAGAACAGCATAATTGTAAGGCTACAGGATTTTGGAAAACAAATAGCATAAAATATAACTTTTTGTTGCTTGCGCACGAATATTTGTTTATATTTAGAAAGTAACCATACACTGCTAGGTTGCTAATAAATTTTTTGAGGTGGATGTTATGGCTGGTTATGTAAGAGCGTATACTATTTCTTTTGAATCCGAGAATGGTCTCCATGTTGCAAATAGGGATATTACTTTGTTTCTCAAAGAAATAGAAAATTTGTTATCGAACTCTCCGTCTGATGTAATTAGACGCATAAATGGTAAACTTCTGCGTGTTCATGCATATAAATGGAATGAGATGAACGAGGACTATTTTGTTGTTCCGTTGGGAAAGCTAAAGGAAGCGGATAAGCCTTATGGCAATGATCCTAAAACACAGCAATTAGTTGATATACCACAAGATATGTTCGATGTAAATTCACTGGCTTATCATGCTACTTATAGGATTGCTTTAGTTTCAACAAACCAAAGCGGTCCTGTTGATAAAGATATTGAAAATTATTTTAATTCCTATCTATTAGACAGTGAACCCTATAAATTACGCCTAAAGCCTATTAAAAGAAATATCGAACTAGAAAATATTCGAAATGCAAAAGAAGCCACAAGTATTGATATTTCGTTGAATATCAGCAAATCATTGCATGATTTTGTTGGCACAGACGTCAATCAAGATATGGGTGTTTTACAACATTTACATGCGCTTTTAAACCATTCTAAGCAACAGATTGAATCAAATACCTTCAAACTTTCATTAGGCTTGGGCAAGGGTCGTGGCAAGTCAATGGATTTGAATGCTTTATTGACATTGCTTGATGCAATCAATTTAGATGCTGATTGTATCGATGAAATTACCGTGAATTATAGACACGCAAAAGGAGAAAAAATCGATGTTGCAAAGCTTAAAAATTCTACCTCCATCTTGACTTTTCCTTTTTTCAAACATGGAAATCGTTTGAGTGCAGAATATATATTAGATAATATGCATCAAGTTCTTTCTGCGGGACTGAGTAAATATTACGATCAGGTTCAAAGTCATTTCAACAATATCATTGAAGAAGGTGACGAGTATGTTTTCCAAAAGGACTGGATTGAGCGACCGCTCTCTTAATTTTTATGAGTTCTTAATCTTAGTGAGAGCTAATATTAAGATGGAAATGTTTTTGGCAATACTTGGACTCTGCTTTATCATAGCATATAGAAATACTGATGGGATATTATGTGTTCAGCCGATGGTATCGAGCTATCTAACTCCTGAACGGATAGCAAATTTCATATCTTTTTTTGCTATAATCGTCGGCGTTTACACAACAGTTTGGGTAGTTTTAGCCACTTCCGTATCTAAATTCAGTAAAGAATTGCTGAAAGTAAAAATTGACAAGAAATTGTTTTTCGTGATCGTTGTTGGCTTAATTGAATCGTCCTTTGTGATTTTGCTCTGTATGTTTATTCCACCAACTGTTCCAAACTACGAATTTGTACTAATCCTTTTTGTTCTTTTATCCTTAATATCGTTTGTTAAGTTTATATATGCCTTGATGATGCTTACAAAACTAAATATTCGCTACATTATCAAGGAATTTGACGAAAACGAGAGAGAAAAGCTTGACATGAAATTAAAAGTAGATGATATTCATCAAATTACAAAAAGCATACAGCTTAACATTGACAAATAACAATGAGGGAGTGCTAACATGAATGATGATAGACCAATAATACAATCTCACGGCTATGACGGTAGCGAGCCTACAAGAATTTGTCCTAACTGTGATGAAGAAAAGCCTTTGAGCGATTTTGGTTTTAGGAACATGGGTGATGGAACTATACGAAATCAATCTTGGTGTAAGGATTGTAGATAGCACAGTACAGCTTATGTATGGATTTTTTTCCGAGTTTCGCAAAGCAATGTCAGAACATGAGCAGGTGCCTCTATAGAGAGAATAATCTGCTCAGATTTGAGCCTTCCCGAACCACCATTTATGGCTTGCATTTGGGTAGTATAACGCAGGAATATTCCAGTGTTATCGCCCTTTTACATAATTAAATTGTCGCCACGTTTTGTTGCTTTTCTTCCCCTTACCCAAACGCCACGACATATGTATACCTAACCACAATAGGCCACATATTAACCATGCCCTGCATCCGGGTAAACTCCTTGTGTCGTTCTGGTGTTGCGCTATTAACCATAATACCACCGCCAGAAGAAATCCACATTCGCTCGACGCCATCCTTTGATGCTGTAATTGCCCGACAACAGTGTAAGTGCTCCAACAAGCCTCAAACTAGCTATTATTTTCGCATTCTTCTGCCATCGTGATGGCATCTTCATTAGCAAGCCTAAATTGCTTTCCCCACAATTTAGGAATCTTTGGCGCACTGCACTCTTCAACCGGGCTTATACTGAGTTCAAAATTTCTCATAAAATTCTTCATTCTCAATGTCTGCCACAAAAGGTTGAGCTGCCGCATAATTTAGCAATCTCAACCTTTCTAACTGCAATATAGAAAATCATTTCTCACCCGCAAAATAATCATCTTTGTGAATGTGAAAACAAGCTACATATTCTGGATTGACAAGGGTAAAACCTGTAGAATGATAAACATGCTGAGCACGAACATTTTCTATTTTAGTACCAAGGTAAAGCCTGTCTCTCCCAAGAATTTCAAAAGCAAATTTTTGCGAAAGATACATAGACGCTTTACCATACCCCTTGTCTTTCTCCGTAATTACTATGCGTTTTAGCTCCACCTGTGTGTCATGCAACATATCACGAAAATCTATAAACCCTACGGCATGGCCATCAATTGTTTCAACAATGGTTTGAAAGAAATTGTTGTCTCCAAATTTTTCTATTCGCAAACCCAGTGGCCAGTTATTTACCCAGCTTGTGCTGTCTTCGTCACGTTCTGCTGCATTTATAAGGTCGTAATCGTTTATTGTAGCAGTACGTAGCCGCAGCCTTCCTTTGGATGTTAAAACAACAGGTTTTTGGGTACAACGGAATGCGCCATGCATGAAATTTGAAATTGCAGTTTTATATAGCTCGCTGGCGTTGTCGGCAACTTCGGCAGAATTTTCATAATACCTCTTCATCATTATTTTAAACTCTTCAAACGCAGCGGCAATTTTGGGGTGTGCCATCATGTGTTGTTTAAAACTTTGAACAAATACCATTAGTAATTCTCCCCAATAGTCTCCATAACTACATTAGTCCAGTCAATCAAGTTCTGCGGTTTGTATCCAACTGTACTAATATCCTTTAACACAAACTCATAGGCGCAGTTATGCTCTTTACAGGTTTTTATTACACGGGCAATTTCTTCCCGCACAGGTTTTGGGTCAAAAGTAGTGGCCACAAAGGCAGGGTTGGGTTTATAGGCATAAACATAGTCGCCTTTAATTTGTGCCGCACAACTTTCCGGGTTAGACCTTGTGGGCACGCCAATTTTGCGTAAGTTTGGAATCGTGCGCAGCAGGTCTATTTTGTTCTCAATAGCTTCGCAGCAGCCGTAATACACTAAACCGCATTCTTTGGCCAGCGGCATTAGGTAGTCCAACTCAAATTCCTTCCACGTAGCGGGTGAGACGTCGCTAAACATTTGTGCCATGCACCTAAACCATATGTTTTTTAGGCCACCGCCTTGAGGCAAATCGTCTGTATATGGCGGTGTACAATGTAAATCATCTGTATCGTTGCTTAATAGGTTTAATTTTTCCATTTGCTTCATAGTGGAAAATTTATAGTCTGTCCATGTTTTTACTGTAGCGTGAAGAAGTTCCGGGTTGTCTACAATGTCGTACATAATTGGGGTAACGCCTCTATAGCGGGGGATTTCGTCCCATGGGGCGTGGTAAATGTAGTGGCCACGCAATTTTACGGGCAATATGTCTCCGAACGCTTCCTCTGCGAAGGCTTTGCGCTCTTCATCTTGTTCCGGGTGGGCAGTGACTATTGGTTCTTTTAACGCAAGAACTTTTTCCATTGTGTCCAACTGGTCTTTGTAATGGTGAGATACAATGTAATTGTTTGTATCTGTGGCAATCATGTCTTCATCAACACCAAGACCCATACCAGTGGAAGAGTACGCTTTGGGAATTGGGAAGAAGTTATCTGCCACCATGTCTGCCTGAATATATTCCCAGCGGAATAACATCATTCGCAAATGCCACTCCATTTGCCGAGCCATTTCAGATTCGCAAGTTGTGGTTAATTTGTTGTCTATGTTCATTTCGTGCCACGGGATTTCGTGAATCCATACTATAGGGCGGCGGGGCTTTAGGTCGTTAATGTCACGGGCTCTGTTGCGGCGTTCTGCATTTACGGGGTCTTGAGCCGTTTCTGCGTAACGTTTTGCCAAGTCCCGCAGGGTGGTTTTGTCTTTTTGGGTTAACATTTTAATTCGCTCCTTTAATAGACTTCTTCTGAAATTGGAATCAAGCGCGCAAAAATGCTCCCTGATTCCGTAACATTTTTGCGCGCGCACTTTGATTTCTGAAGAAGTTTAATGTAAATCAACTGGTCGGATTTTCCGACCAGTTGAATATTTATTTTAGCCCCTGATAACATTTTGCTATCAGGGGCTAAACATATTTTAGTCCTCACCCAGTTTCAATGCCTGAGCAATTTTTATCTTAGAAATATATCCGCCAAGTACTATTAAACAAATAACAATCATAGTTCCAACAACGGTATACAAATTCCTATAATCCTGCGCCTCTGTAACAATCATTAGCGGAATAGCTTGGTCTGCAGCAGAATAGGACATTTGTATAAGTGGCACAAACAGCCGCGAACTTATTTCTCCTACCAACGCACCAAGTGCAATTGCAGTAAACGTTATGAAGAATTGCTCATTAATTAACAAACCAACAAGGCTACGCATGCTCATACCCATAGCACGGAAAATACCAAACTGCAATACACGGGAACGAATAGACAAAATCCAATATATCAAAAACCCTGTAAAACAGATAAGCAGTGTAACAATAAACCCAACGGTTAGCACACCGTTTGTGCCCTGCAAAATTGGGTCGCTTCGGTTTTCTATTAACTCGGCATTTGCGTCGGTAAATTCTACAAGGTTTATGCGGTTATCTTCAACAAAATCGTAAAACCATGCGTTGGTTTCTGTATTTGTACGCATCCAAATATGGTATGGTCGTACTTCCCATTGCGTTTGCACAAAACCAAGGTTAGCAACAATAAGCGTTTGGGGCACTTCAATTACAGTGTCATCTATAACCATACGGCGTACAGGGGAATATGAAGGCCATTGCTCTACAAATCCCATTACAGTACCACGCATGGAATTGCCAAACCTGTCTTCAAAAATTACAACATCACCAATTTCTACATCACTTACAGTGCGGAAATTATCTGAAAGTAAAATACCATCGGAACGGCTTGCAAGCACGTTTAGGAAATGGTTTATATGGGTACGCAAAAGGTCGTCTCTAAACCAGATTGTATCGCCAAAAGTATCGGTTTCTATTGCCATAAGCTGTACGTCGGACATTGCACTTACAACAGCCGTTTGGCGGATGCCAACATCTTCTAACATTACCCGTGTCATAGCATCCACTTCCTCGAAATGGGTAAAGCGTTCAAAGTCCGGTTCAAAAAACAAGTAATGGTTTAGGCCCATTGCCGCCCCTTGGTACGATGTAGGGCTAATAGTCCGCCAAAACTCCCGGAATGTGAGGTCTGCACCTGCCATGTATTTAATCTGGTGGTCGCTATTAAGGTTTATGGTTCGTGCGGCTTGAGCACTAAAAGTGCCAACAGATAGGGTAAACAACAGGAATATCATAATAAACTGCTCTTCCCCAGCAGAGCGTATTACTTTTATTAAAGAAGCGTAGGTAGATGGCGACCAAAACCGCTGCCCGAGCTTAAATACTAACTTAACAGCGTATGGGAACAGCCGCAAACACAACAACCCAAACCCCATAATAAACAACGAAGAGCTAAGAAGCAGAAGCGGGTCTACAGATTGTGTATCCCTGACAGCCGTGGCCATCATATCCCGCTGGCTGTTAAAATTGTGCAATGCATAAAGAGAAACAGCAAGGCACACGATATCAAGGAAAAACCGTTGCCACAGTGGTTTTTGTAGTTTACCCGCACGGTTACGCTTGTGGTCAACAATGCCTACTTTAGAGAAACGTATAACCGGCAGAAACATAGTTAGAAACGAAAGGAACATTGCCAAGCCCGCATATGCCAAAGCATCTGGCGTTATTTCCACTATAATTGCCGCCCGCTGCACAAGCTCTAAAAACCCGTTAGACGCACCCAGCATACTACATATCTGCACCCCAAGGGCTATTCCCGCAGGGTAGCAGATGGCTGCTACAAACACCCCCTGCATGGCATAAAGCCCTAAAATTTGCCCACGGCTTGCACCACGGCTTTTTAAAACAGAAATTTCGTTTTGCTCCAGTTGTAGAATTTGGCGGCTAACCATATAAATGTAAAACGCTAACATTACATATATAGGCACCTGCAAAACCCATAATGTAACTGCCAACGGCGCAGCACGCTCTGTATGATATGTTAAGATTTGGCTGAAATTCTCGTAAAAATCAAATATCTGGCGGGAACCTGCCACACTGTAGCGGTATTCGTGGTGTTCAAGAGTTGCCAAATAATGTGGCACAGCACGGGATGTCATTTCCCTATAATCAAGCAGGTGGTACCATGTGGTAGTAATACGGTAGTCTACATGATAATTAAAAATAAAATGCCGCAAAATTAAATCGTCAGACATTAGGATATGAGACGTATGATGGTCTAAACGGCTGATAGACCAATATGCATCAGAGCCTTCTGCAAGTTCGTACATACCAACCAGCATTACATATAATGTAGGGTCTCCATACTCGTCCAAGTTTACATTGCTTACTTTTAGTAGTTCGTTAAGTAATAGGTTATTGCGGAGCAGTGCTTGCTCTGTAATAACTGCCTCTATTATGTTGCCGTTTACCAACTCGCGGGAAGGTAGCCGCCCATGGGTTATGGTAATATTATCTTCAAACCCATTAATACCAGTTAAACTGGTTATACGAGGGCGGGGGTTAGGGTCCCGTTGAATATATGGGGTTAAATGCCATGCAAACATTGTATCCTGCCTGATAGTACGCAAGGCAGGTATGCCCATTTCCTCTACAATACCCGGTGCAATGTTGTTTAATGCATCTAAGTAATAATTTATCCGCACGGCAGACCCGGCACTGTTAAACGTAAATTGTAAAGACATTAGGGCCGGATAAGTTTCGTGCTCTATTTGAAAATTGCGCATATCTTGGTGCAAAATGCGCCGCATCGTGGCATTAATATAAAGCGGCGTTGCCGCCACTATGCCCACCAATAATAGGTTACCTATTAGCAGACAAATCATCATCCACTTATTTTTCCACATCTTGCGCCAAAGGAATGAAATCATGGAATAACCACCCACTGTCCCGGGTTAAGCCCCGCTAGAATTTGTGTTACAGGCAAAGGTCCCACGTTGCCGTTTGGCCCTGTGCTTATATAACGCCTGCCAACAGTACCATCTTCGTAAATTAATACAAATGTCCGCTGGTTATCTTCTATAATAGCACGCCTGTCTAAATATATTATGTCTGTGCCCCGGGGTATAGTTGTACGAAAGCGCAGGCTTATATTACTATACGGGTTTTCCGGGTCAAAATTTGCCCCAAGCTCTTCTTCAACTTCTTCCATAAAACGCTCAAATTCTCCGGGAAGCGGCATAAGCCTTGCTCTATGAAGGCCTTCCCGCACCACGTTTTCTGTTAACGGATCTGTAGCAATTTGGGCATAAAAGTACGCCTCCCCACCTTGACGATGCACGGTAATAATGTCGCCATAAAGCAGCGCATAAAGAGGGGCTTCTAAAACAAAATGCTTGTATTCCCTGTCTACAATAGACGCTATGCCTCTGCCAAAGTTGCCTCCCGCACCGGTATTCTGGGGTATAATTTCTCTGAAAAAACCAGAACCAAAATGCTGAGTAGTACGTATTACCACACCAGACACTGGGGCATATATCCGCTCTTCTTCTATAGGGGTCATAATATGCTCTTGCCTGTCTGCAAAACTTTCCCGTCTGTTTTCGGTGTTAATTATAAATTGACGGTATGCAAGTTCTGCACGCTCTAGCCGTAGGGCAATAAGCTCCCACTCGCCTTCTGGCGCAATGTCCATTTCTATACGCAAGTTTTCTATTTCTTGAAGGCGGTTTTGCCTGTCTCGTATAAAATCTTCCTCAAAATTCCTGCGTTCTAGTTCAAGGGCATGTAGCGATATGGCAATGGGCTCTGGTATGTCGAAGGTTAATGACGCCAAAAAATCGCCTTCTGTAACTACGTGTCCTTGCCTTATGCTAATACCAGAAAACCAGCCATAATCAAAAACTGTAGTAGTCATATTGCCAAGGCCCACTCTTAGTTCCGATTCAAAATTAGGATGATACGTACGTGGGAACTCTAGTGACACGCCCAAGTCTAAATTTATAACCATATCACCATGGCCTACTTGTACTAAATTAAATTCCTCCGGCTGCAGCTCTTCCGGGTCGAATGGCGCAATAATACCTTCTTGAATTAAAGCGTCTATACTTTCGAAATTAGCCTGTGGCTGGTTTACACAAGCAGATAAAAACAACACAGCCAAGATAGTCAGAACCAGCAGATTTATTTTACGTGGCAAAATATCAGCCCCTTTAAGAATAGTAAATATTACCGAACTAAAACCAAATCGCCTTCTTCAAGCCCCATAGAAACAGCTCCCATTATTGAAGTGCGGGCTTCTAGCCGTATTTCTGTATAAATTAAGTCGCCATTTACAACAAGGTAGACATATGGTTGCGCACCGGCAAAAAATATTGCATTGTCTGGTATGAGTATAGCGTCTTCTATGTTGTGGGTGTAAAAATGAATTGCTACATATTTACCAGCAGGTGGCGGGTTGTCAGACAAAATTTCAAAACGTACTGGTCGGAATGGCCTATCTTCCAAGGGAACGGAGATGTATTGTATGTCAAAAGCTTCACCTTCTATATATGCCATTGTATATAACGCACGGCGCACAGTGTTAGGCCGCCATGGGTCAGAAGGCATACCACCAGGGCCAGGCTGTGGCCAGTCTTGCAAAAATGGCTTGTTAACCGCTTCTATTACCACGCGGCTTGCATCTGTAATATATAAAAGAGGCTGCGCCACACTTATATGCTGCCCATGCGCAAAATCACGCATATTAGTAATTTGGCCATCGAATGGGGCACGCAATTCTGCCCTTTGGCGACGGATGCGCAAG
>Ga0131853_10023904_pt1 | contig 11031 bp, 6 predicted proteins | sample TergutLab28metaG_FD_92764 | JGI IMG/M metagenome (GOLD analysis project Ga0131853, IMG submission 92764) | Labiotermes labralis P1 segment gut microbial communities from Petit-Saut dam, French Guiana - Lab288 P1 (version 2) (version 2) | ecosystem: Host-associated > Arthropoda: Insects >...
AGGCTTCAAGCTTCACATTGCAGTACTTTCCGTATTATGTGTGATGTTCCAAGTATAGCTGTCTTTTGTAGTGAATCTATCGAGTGTTTTCCTGGTATAATTTCCAAATTTTTCCTTAAGCTTATCATTACTATTCCAGTGGCTCCAATTATTACTGGTACAATCGTACATATGTATCTCTATACATAAACTCTTGTATTTTAACTTCTTTTCCGCTTCCTTTTGCACAACATTTCTGTCTGCAGGCATTGCCACATCTATCAGTGTGCATGTTTTCTCTTTTTTGTTTTTAATTATTATATCTGGCCTATTTACTGTAACTTCTCTCTCTGTGTGTACTGCTTGATTCCACAACACTGTGACATCTCCCTCTTCACACAATGTTATTATTATTATTATTAGCTGTTTTAACAATAGCAGTAGCAGCAGCAGCAGCAACAGAACACATTGCTCATTCTCTATGTGAGTTAAGTTGTTTTGGTAAATATTGTTCAATTTATATTTGTACCCCCGTTTTTTCAGACAGTCCCTATTTAAATTTGTCTCACAGGCATTGCATTTTAAACGCCAAAAAAATTCATGTTTGCGACTTACATTAGCTTCTATATTTGTTGACTTGGCCCCGATTCTGAAAGGGTTGGGATTTAGTCCATCACTGTGATGAGAGAATTTCCAATAGCATAATGAGAGTAAGAAAAACTTTCTGAAGAAAAGGAATATTTTCTGGTGGGTGGCTTGTTGTGTGACTTCCTAAGTTGTGGGAATGTAATAAGAATGACTCAACCGAAGCGCAAGCGATGGTTTGGAGCCCGAAAATCACGTGGACCAGAGCTTATTCTTTCATGGTGCTTTACCTTCACTTCTGTACACTCAAATTTTTAGTGATGTGAAACGTACTAAGGGCGTATCGTGGATTGGACCCCGCTTTACACGTGGACCCCTCCACCTTCTATTAACTTCTTCTGTAATTTGAATGTAAAGTCTTTCGAATCGATCTCTTTCATGTAACGTCTTGATTTGTCCATTTATTTATACCTGAAGTGTAGAAGCCAGAACGTTCGAAGACCGTACCTGAATACATAATTCACAGCAGAGCAACAATGAATTTTAAATGCCTTTATTAAAAATATGCGTAAAGTTTTAAGCTGTTAATAAATGTTCAATGTCTGTTATAGTATAAACAGAGATTACTTCATATATGGTAATGTAGCCTATAATAAGGTCTGTGATAGTCTGATTGGTTTTTCGGTTTTTACTGAAGCTGTTTAACCCACTAGAACAATAACGCGTCCAGTCTAGAACTGTGAGTGATTTCGAGTTTGAAATGAGGCGATCCTGACAGATTTAAATACGTTTATATGAATAGAGAGAGGAAGGAACCCACACACCCGCCAAATAATTTCGACCAGGGTTTGGCAAGACAGAGAGAGCCTCGAATCTGGTAACCCCCTGTCACAAGGCTCAGTGCCCGTACTGAAGTAAGTTTCAGATTGGATCCGGTATTTATGTCGTTCTTGTCGAAACATACAGTGTCATGGAGGTTTCGTGTTTTTCAAGCCAGTCCATGAAGCTATTAATAATCAACGAACGGACTATAAAACACAAATGACTTGAACTCTCTGTAGAAGGTACGGCAGACAGAAACAGTACCCACCGTGTCGAAACTTAAGTCCCCAAAACAAAGAGAATTTGTAAAAAGCGGGCGATTTCTGGTCAGTATGAAATGCTCAACCTGAGGCACATGTAATTATTGTTTACAACATTTCTACTGTCAGTAACCAGCCGAAAATAACATTTTGTTCGCTCAGTTTCATCATATATCTACAAGATTTGATGCAAAATTATACCATTTTCAGAGTAAATTTCAGAAACCACAACACATAGTTTAGCTTTTCCAGTATGGCGGTAGCTAAACCTTCACGGATTCTGAAACTTAACAGTAGAAGGAAGCAAGTTTTCAGTTTCACATTCCTGCCTTTTGATTTTCGCTGGAAGAGATAAGAGGACAGGAAGTCGTAGGGGAAACTCGATGTTGTAGTAACGGTTGCCGTCGTGCAGCCTGACGTCAGCTAGGGCCTACTGAGCTAACATTGCTGATGTGGTGCGAAGTCCTAGAATACGATTTGTCACCAAACGGGTTCTTAAATTTAGGCAAGTTACGAATGAGAGGCCGCAAACACGGAAGTTGCTGAGAACTGCTGACCCACCGAACTTCAAGGATGGTAAACAGTGACAAGGAAAACTGGCGAAACACTTGATTAAGAGATGCATAGTCTTACTGGGGAAAGAGAGAGAACTGCGCTCCTTTGGGCCACTGCGCAGCGAGTAGTGGTGCTTCCTTGCCGACATTTCGGGACAAATCTTTCGGTCTCATCTTGAAAGGTCAAGGATGGGACCGACAGGTTGTCTCGAAAAGTCTGCAAGGACGCTCCATTACCCGCTGCCCAATAGCCGAAAAGAGGGCAGTTCTCAAGTTCTGCTGTTTTTAACAGAAATAATTTTTCTTCCAAACTCCACTCTTCACGCTCACTCTGTTTCGTTTCTTTTTCCATTCGCATATTCTCTTCATTCGTACATTGCCAATTTTGTACCCTTACTCTTGCCTTAGGTTTTTATCCTTCAGATGGAAACTTTTCGAATACCGAGTCGCCATTTTACTGTAAAATATTACAGCATAATACTGCAGCATGATATGCAATACGCATAGTTACTAACTCTCTGCTGATGTATGAGGATGAGGTTATTACTAACGTAGCTCCCGGAAATAAGTGTCATATAAATATTGATAGGATTCCTAAATATTACGAATATTCATTGCCTGAATGTAATAATAATAATAATAATCTACATACAATAAAAATAAGGAAGGCTGACCGGATTGGTCACAATTTGCGTAGTAAATGCCTTTAAAACAGGTTATTGAAGGAAACATCGAAGAAAGAATGGAATTGGCGGAAAGACGAAGACGAAGAAGAAGAAGAAGTAGAAGAAGAAGAAGAAGAAGAAGAAGAAGAAGAAGTAAGCAGCTACTGGATGACTTTAAGGAAAGGAGAGGATATGGAAATTTAAGGAAGAAGCACTCGATCGCACTGTATGGAGAACTAGGTTTGGAAGGGGCTATGGGTGTCTCGTCAGAGAGACTATGAAATGGATGAATCGATGTATGAATGCAAGAATGAACGAATTATAAGGCGACATTTATTTACAGAAATCATTGGTGAATCTATAATTAACGTCCAAAAATAATCATTCGTGAATCATTGTGTTTATAAACGACAATTCTGCGGTTCTAGTGTCTTCGGAGAATATCCACAAGCGAGTTAGACGATTGTGTTTATAACACATGGACTGCTACTTGTGTGTCGGAAGTAAAGATAACTAGTCTGCAGAACAGAACACGCGTTTTGTCGCTTGCGGAAAAAGATTCGCTACATTACAGTACAGAGACATGACACTTTGTGGCAAATGACGACCTGAAGGATTTAGCGTGTCTTAGCACGAAGTGGCACAGGAGCTGAAGTGTGGAAATTTTGCTAGTGAGGGGTGCAATGAGCGATGACGCGACGACATGAACAGCCATCGACACACCACTGCACGTGGCCGTGCTGCTGCAATCGGGGGCAAGTTGGCGTTCGGAAATAAGAAGTTCGAACCAGAACCAAGTCCAAACAAGTGAGTTCTTCATTTATGTAATAATGCCTTCTTAATTATTTTAGGATAATTGCGTTGAATCATAAAAATGACCGCAAGATATTAAGTGGACAATAAGTTGGAGCAGGCAATTTTTAGAAGAGTTCGCAAAATTTCGATAGCAGACTATTAGCCTCATGTCGGTCCGTCCGTCCGTCCTTACCCATGAAACAACTCGGATCCCAATGGACAGATTTTCATGAAATTTGGTACTGGATTATTTCTCGAAACTCTGTCGAGAACGTTAAGTTTAATTAAAACCTGACAAAAATAACAGGCACTTTACATGAAGACCGATGTGCACTTATGATAATAACTCGCTGAGATATTCTTGGAATGAGAAATGTTTCAGACAAAGTTTGTAGAGAAAATCAAATTAAATGTTTCATTTTCCATAACTTTTTTTTCGAAATTCATGTCATTTATGAGATAACGCGAAAAATTATGGTAGAGTCGGACAGGCCACAGACGACAATATAATAAGGCACATGCGCATTGCATTGTGGATAGCTAAGGCTACAGATACACACAAACAGTTTGTGTAATAATCATTGCTTTTCCATAGCAACTTTGGTTGAAAGAAAGCGCGCCAATGTTACATTATACACACACACGTTTCATGTCTTGCAACATACTATTCCAGTAGCTGTTTGCATAAGCACGTGCACATCATGACACTTCAACGAGTCCCTCAGGTTTCCGAGTCGGCAGTCGAAGCCAAGAGCTCTAGAACGTGAAAACTGCTTGCTGTCACCCAACCGCGATTCAGTGTAGAGTCCGGATTTTAGGTTGTTGTCGGGAGTAGCCCGTTGTTATCTAGTACAAGTTGACAAAATAGGCCTGAGGATGACTAATCCATAGTCGAAACATGTAGTCTTATAACTACCTTGAGTAATAAATTGATTGTGCTGACGTACACTATTTAATACTATACTACGTTACAAGCGCATCGTGACGCTTCCATTCAAAAGTTCTTCTTTTTCTGAATGACGTTTTTCGTAATATTTCTCTACGCATTTAAGCCTTCCATACAGTCTGTTCAATGTGAACACCAACTTCATAACCTGTAACTAAATGTATGATAAATGGTCCAACGGAAGCTCAGATGGAAAAGAAATTCTCTAACAAGGAAGCAAACAGTCAGTCACCTGTTCAGAACATAACGCCCGTCAGCCCAGTACGGAGACTTGTTTACACGCCACACACTTTGTTGTTCTGGGATTCGAATTTTCTATTACACTCCCATTTTCGCATAGGCATGACGAGTAATACGTCGTCTTTAGATTTTACGACTAAAATTATGTATGCACTTCTATTGTCCTACATTCTCCTCTTTACTTACTTAATTGGCTGAAAAATAAGTGTTGACCCTCCTGTGTCAGACATTCAACTTATGAACTGCCTTATTTCACTACAGCCTATTGTTAACTCGCTCTGAATTTCAGAAGAATTTTCTGCCACAACTGAATTCAAAGTGTAAATTTCCGTGTTTTAAATTTGTATGTAAGAGAGAAACTGGGGAAATAACAGAGGAACTGAGTTTCTATGCACCCATTTGCACTGCTTCCGTGTCCGTCTTCATCACGGCTATACTGAGCTATTTTGGAGGGGGAATTGAGGTCTTTGTACTGAAGTAAAAGATAAAATATCAGTGTGCTTTGCGACTGCAGCAGTCAAGTAGCGTGTGGATATTCAGTTATTTGTCTGAGCAAGGTCTGGCGTATGTCGCTGTCATGATTTGTGTGAGTTTTGCGGGACTACTAAGTGATGGTAGGAAGCCTATAAACGGACAGTTCGCTAAGGGTTCGATTATACACATAAAATCACCTCAAATAATAAAATACTGCCCGGAAGTGAAACGATAACAAAGAAATGAGAGTATCAAGGAAATATAATAGGTGTAAATATTGATATCATGAGCTCATGAACAGTTTTCCATAAAGTAAAATATTTTGTTTATGAAATATCTGATAATTAATATGAGATATGGGTGAAAATATTTAAAATGCTAATATAAATTTTGTATTAAAATGAAATCCTGAAATTACATTAAGAAATAATAATAGTTTTAGCACATGATATTCTACATGAATCTAAAATTTCAAGATAGACCCTATAACCTGCAGAGAGAATTACTGTAGGATTATATTAAAAAAACTGTAAAATTATTTGAGGACTGGACTATTATGAGAGGAATATTGAAAGAGACGGAACAAAGTTGGGTGCAGGGGCAAGGAAATGGATAGATTTTAAATTGCTGTAGAGAAACAGGACAGAAGATAAAATCTGATTGATTAGAACGAAAGTTATATTACTAATATTGGAAATAGAAACACAAGGCGTGGAGGAAAAGAGGGAGCTGTATAAGAAATAGACGAGGAAGGACGATATAAGAAGACGAAAGAGAAGAAGAGGAAGTTTAAAGGAAAATAGACGATGAAATATGAAGAAGGGGATGAGAATTACAGGGAAAAGAATAGAGGAGGAAAGAGATTTATGTAACAGATGAGAAGAATAAAGAGTAAGAAAAGAAAGGGAAGGAAGTAGGCTACAAAAGAAGGTGATGGAGAAGAGGGAAGGATGTACATAAGATGAGTCGGATTATAGCAGATTCAGTGGGATCCTGCTGGTTGCAGGAAAAGCAGAGAGATTACAAAATGAGACACAAATGTGGATCCACAACCCCTCTCACGTTATAAACAAACAAACAAACAAAAACACAATATCTAAGTGACTAACATACTAACTAAAGCACTCCATTCAGTACAGTGTACTTCTTGAGAAGCTAAGAGGTATTCAGGTGGCCTAGAAATTTCTTGAAGTGTGTGGAAACCAAAGGTTTATTTATATGTTGGCAACAGGTTGTTCCTCGTTTTTGTCCAGTCCTCATTTTCCCTTTCTTTGCTGTCGACTTCAATATTATCCTACCAACTTAGCTATGTCTTCCACGGACTTCTTTCTTTCGGAATTCCAAACCAGATTTCTGCACTACTTCCTCTTTTCCCCCAAGTTTAGCAGATATGCCTACACAGCCCATTTCAGCTTCTTTGATTTGAGCACCTTAATAACATTTGGTGAGGAGTGCAAATCATTGAGTTTCTCATTACTCATTTTCTCCTCCTTCCCATTACTTCCTCTTCTTAGGTGCAAGTATCATTCTCAGCTTCCTGTTCTCCACCGTGCTCAGCCTCCTTTCTTCAGTTCCGTACCCAGCACATCACTGATATTGCAATCTCAATAATCATTACGTCTGCAGTTAGACGGCGCTTAAGGCATTCATATAATCTAATTACGTAAAGAAACAGAAGCATTAGAAAATTCCGGACGTAGGTTCTGAGTATATTTGTTCGGTTTTCCATTCACGTAATCCTTCCAGCCATACTACAAACCTGGAATCGACGCGGCGTCTTAAACAAATGAGTACCAGGATTATTTCCTGTGGGGGGGATAAAGGCGGCCGGTGTGTAAGGCTGACAACCTTGCTACCTTCCTGTGTCAATTGGGATATTCCTAGGAAAAATAAATGTTTAGTCACTTAATTAGAATATAAATCTTGAAGAGCTTACTAAAGAAACTTTTAAAAAACCAGCTTTGTCCTAACCGAAATAACCCCTTCTTGTCTTACGGTACTGAGTAAAGTTTGTTTCCTAAGGACTTCTACATTTATCTAAACAAATTTGACACGACAGTGATACGTATCAAGCGAGGGTGCTGCCTAGAAAATTTCATTTGGAAAAGTACAAAAAATTATATAAATTAAAACAATTTTTAAGTTTTAATTTTTCCTCATTTATAAAGATTTACTGATGTAGCCATAGGATAAAAAATAAAAATAAGGTTTTGCATGTGTGTAATTATTAGGACTCGTAGGTACATCTTAATTAATAAAATTTTAATAAATTAATTTTACCGTCAAAAGAAAGGAAGTTTAATTCACACAGGAAATGAAATCACAAAAAACAGGGAAGCGGAAAACATTAAGTATATATATGGCACAATAAAGCTCCAAGTGTGTGGAGAATCCGAACTAATGACGAATTACATGCTGTGTATAGGAAACCAAATGTTTTAACAAAAATTAAACTAAGCGGACTGGAATCGGCTGGCCATCTAGAAAGAATTTATGATGATAGGCCTGTGAAGGAAATATTCCTGGGGGACCATATGGAAGCATAAAAGCAGGAAGACTAAAACTAATGAAGCTGGAATGTATTGAGAACGATACTGAATGGATGAGAGTCAAGAGATGTAGGAAGAAAGCGGAAGACAGTCCTGTATCGGCTATTATTCCAAACGAGACAGTGGTCAAAACATAAGAACCGGATAACAATGTGTAAGAAGAATAAAAAGAACAATAAGTAGACAATAACTTCCGCCGAAAGAAGAAAAATTTAAACAAAGCGGAAAGTTTCTCACTCAACAACCACGGAAACCGGCAGCATAACTCTGCAAACACTGCGTGGATGTTGAATGTAAAATACACACACACACACACACACACACACACACACATATATATATATATATATATATTCGGTGACAAGAGGGACGGAGGTTCATGAAAGTCCGTGTTTACGTAACCTTGTTTTATCCACAAGAAATATTCGAAAAGCTATTTTTTTTTAAAACTGCGGCAAATTCCCCTAACCCACCGTTAACCAAGGGACCACTGTCCGTGTAGCATATGGCTGATTATTTAGTGACAAGTGCTTAAGCACATGGAGTTTCAAACTGGAGCTGGGGTTGTGAATATGCTTAAAGTTTCCATTACTGAACTGCAGAATTTGAGTTACCTTTTCCAGGCACCTCGAGCAGATCCGCATGAAGCGTCTCGCTGACTGCGAGACAGGTCCCGTCCTCAGGGATAAGTAGAACATGAAAAGAGTAGGAAGGATCTCCAGGGAGATGGTGTGCTTGTTTCCAAGACAACGTGAGACTCTCTCCTCTCCATCTTGTAACCCTTTCCCTCCTTTTCTAACCCATGCCCAGTAGTCTCTCTCTAACCCCCACCCTATCCCACCTCAGGCAAGCCAAAGCAGCGACTTCCCAAGACTTCATGATGAAACCTTGGTTCTCCACTGCAAGTGTGTTACTTAGCCTAAAAACGTTATGTCTTCACTTCATATAGTAAGTACAGTATTTCTTGGTGGCCCACTTTGCAGCAGCTTATCTATGAACGTAAGGTAAAGGTAAAGCAAACCCTTCGCAGGCCTGGAGATACCCTTATAGCTCCAGGAGTTTCGGACTCCCAGAATTTATGGACAATCGGCTTTTCAATGTGGTTGCCAACCCCAGGCACCGGACTTCTTTGCACCCATTCGATCTCATTGTCATATTGCGGCTGAAAAGACTAAGTAATTTAAAAACTATGAATTAATGCAACCTGTGAAACCGTGTATATGTGCATATAGCGAAGGAGTTAGTTAATTCACTTTGTTCCTTTATCTGGTCACAATAAATAGCAGAAAATATCTAAGAATTAAGATTTGTGTGACGCTAATTAGACCGGCTATTGCCTTCTGAGCTACCACACAGTATATTTTGATAGAGTTCAAGAGGAACCTCATACCTCCATCACTAGGACAGGTGAATGCCTTCATTTATTCCAAAATCGTTCTTTTACCTTGCACCAACCAGTACCAAAGTACATCTAAATATTTGCGCTGTGCTAATTTTGGCGATGAAATACACCGACAAACACAGCGTCACAAGTACGGATTTATGTCATGTCCTTTAAACAGAAAACACAGAAAAGAAAACATTTGTGTGGCCTAAGTTTCTGACATTTCATTAAGCAGTGTGATTATGAATTTTCAAGCAGACACTCGGTACAAAATTCAGTTTGCCTGCCCATGCTAGCAACTTCTCTGTCACTACGGTGCGGCATGTAGTCTAAACAGATATTTGCAGGAGCTACTTGCGGTGCATTGAATTCACATTTGAGTCTGTCTTTAGACAGACTCAGATGTCAAAGATAGGATATCACTAATTATTTTATTTGATTATATTTTACGACACCGTTTCAACTACAGCTGGTATATAGCTTTTAAGCCTGAGAGTTATCGTGATAAAAAAAATAGCTACATGAGAATTTAGAACGGGGCCGACGTGAAGTTTTAAGACAATGTCCGGGCCATTGGCTTCAGTAAAGTTAAATCACACTGTTAAAGTTGTTCCTGCAAATTGTTGGGAATATCTTGACTAGCTGAGAACCGCTTAGCTTCCCAAGAAGAACTCTACTTTTGGGAGCAAGTTAGTAAGGCGTGTATGGAACGTGCTAGCTTTTCTGAATTACCTCGGCTCATCGAAGAAAATTACTAAAGAATTTTCAGAGAAATCCTTATTTTGTAAATGTATAGAGAGAAATTGTATTGGAAAGAAGCAATGTAAGTGGAATCATCACACGGTATTGTCGTAAAATAAAATAAATTATATTGCAGTATGTAAGGTACTGTCAGTACTGCCTTACAGTACCGCATCGTCATGTGTTTGCCGCTCTGCGCGCGGAGCCTTCGCTCGTTCAGCAAGTAGGTCGAGGCTGAATGTTTTTGGACTGGTAGTAGCGACGTCCCGGCGGAGAGCCGCACGTCGTGCAACCTCAAGAAAAGGGCGCTGCGTCTGAAAGGTTAGAGGATGAACGGGGCGAAGAGTGGGGAAATATGAGAGACAAAGAAGAAAGAAAGGAAGAAGGAAAGAAAGAAAAAATTACCTTCAACGTCTTGACATGCGCAAATGTACAAAAGAGTCTTTTTTTTTTTTACTGTACCTCCACCACGGTCGCCACTATCGTGATCCTTAACACCACTACCGACGCCACCGTCACCCAGGACCTTCAACATATCCTTTTTTCCTCCTTTCCTTCTCAGGCTGGTCTCGTTGGCGGGGGGGGGGGGTAAGGAGGAGTGGAGAGTTGCCTACTTGCTACTTGCTTCTTTCGTTTCCTTGGTCGTGGTCGCCTGCCACAGCCACACCCTCCTCACCCCTCCCGTCCAGAAAACTGGGGTGGGGGAAGCGTCTTATGTTACCGCGTGTAGAAGAAGTAGAAGAAGACGTGGAAAAGACAGAGAAAGCGAGATTTCCCTGACAACTCAACTCCGCCCTCAAAACCGACGTCGAGATACGCCCATCCTCAAAAACCCCCAGCAGTGGCAGCCCCCAAGAACATCAGTTTCTTCTTCTTCTTCATCTTCTTTATTTTTACTTCCCCCCCCCCCCCCCCCCCCCCCCCTCCCCCCCTGCAAACCAAGAAGACAAAGGAAAAAGAAGAAAAAAAAAAAAAAAAAAAAAAGCAATGAATTAGCGATTGTTGAGTTAGTAATTTTTTATTTAATTTATCCAAAA
>Ga0131853_10023905_pt1 | contig 11031 bp, 5 predicted proteins | sample TergutLab28metaG_FD_92764 | JGI IMG/M metagenome (GOLD analysis project Ga0131853, IMG submission 92764) | Labiotermes labralis P1 segment gut microbial communities from Petit-Saut dam, French Guiana - Lab288 P1 (version 2) (version 2) | ecosystem: Host-associated > Arthropoda: Insects >...
AGATATGATATAAAAGTGTATTGATATTCACGTAAAGTACCTGTTATTCTTTTCAGATTTTAATGAATCCTGGATTTTATCGACAGACTTTTAAATATCCTACAATACCAAACTTCACGAAGATCCGTCCATTGGAAGCAGAGTCGTTCATTGCGTATGAACAGACAGACAGATAGAGAGAAATGGCGAAGGAAATAGTCGCTTTTTTAAATTTTGCGAAAGCGTTTAAAACCTATTAGTACTTGCAATTAAAGACAAAATTTATACATGTGCATAGCCTAAGGCCATAACGACACGGAAGTATGTTTTTACGCCTGATGATGGCAAGGCCGTGTCGAAACACGTTACGTCAATTTATATATATATATATATATATATAGGTGGACTCCCGTATCCACGTGTAATACGTTCCATGACGTACCGCTTTTACGTGAAACTGCGGATAATACCGAACGCTACATATGAGGTGATATAACGTGATATAACGTGATATTCATGTAACGTACGTAAATACGGTAAAGATTAATTCATAAATTTCACACAGTAAGACATTTCCAACTTTAAATAAAGTAATAATCAAGTGTACTCTAGACTACATTGTACATTTGCAGTGTACTTTCTCTCTCCCTCTCTCTCTCTCTCTCTCTCTCTCTCTCGTACGTATGAAAGTAAGCGATCCTGAAATTTTAGCCTAATAGTCAAGAGACGATAGAGCAATGAAAAAATACAGTACCTGTACTGTACAATATCGTGTACAGTTTCAATGGATGGCAGAACAATACATATCATGCTTTTCCATCAGAGCGCCGCATAAGCAACGAAAAAACGTGTTATTGTTACACATTTTACAATGAAAATCGTACATACGCACCCGCACGTAACCTGTAATCAGAAAAGTTTATTTGTTAAAAGTATCTTAGCCTACTGTGGGTATTTACCGAATTCTCCATTCTTCTTGTTGCTTTCTGAACACAAACACTGCGATAACGTGGCAACTAATTCGAACAGCGAGGACGCTAGAACCAGAATGATGGCAAGTTTGCGGGGAAGCGTAGGTACGGGAACAAAGGGAGATGAGTCAAGTAGTGGGCGCTTTTGGGCTGCTGGATTTCACCGTGTAACGGACCGTTCTGCTTTATTTCTTTAATCTTCCAAATTTTTTTCTGGCCGCAGTAAACTGCGTGTAACGGAAACCGCGAATACTGAATCCGCGAATACGGAGGTATATATATATATATATATATATATATACAAAAATAAAAACACATTTTATATATATAGTGCAAGTTTGACTGACATATAGTGGAAAATGAATTGTAGAAATTAGACAACCACTGCAAACCGAATTGGCTACGTGAACACAGTGAATTAAACTAATTTGTTTTAATCCGCAGAAACAGAGTGCATTTGTTTTTAATTGTCTGAACTTCCACGCTTCCAACACCTGACGCCTGTCGTTCCTTGTTCAGGCTACCTGCCAGAGAAGCGCGTCTGAGAAGTGGTCGAGCGTGCCAGGGATTTCCATGAATTCCGTCGGTTTGCAAACTTTCAAAAATCACGTGATGCTAGAAGGCCTGTCTTGGCTTATGTAACGAAGCTGTCGGCTGGTAATTTGAAATAGCACCGCGGCGACTGATATGAATATGGAGCACCGGTGGAACGTCACTGAAAAATTAAAACCGATGTACAAGGAAAAAAAAAAAGAACTTGTTCCAGTGGCACGTCGTCTAAAATATGCCTGACATAGAGTAACCTGGGATCGGACTCCAGCCTACGCAGACACCCGGTGACTAACCGACTGAGTCATTACAAGCCCGGCCCTGCCTATTATGTTAAAACACAGCTTGATTTGTACGCACATAAACAATGTCATATGCTTCCAGCCATTTGTGACATTGTGATTTTAATAGTACTTGTCTGCTAATGTACATGAGTCTCGTGAATCGAGAGGTGAACATTTTTTGTGATCAATATTTCCATCTTGCGGTACACGACGCCGTGTAGGACCAATGTTTAATATCCCATAAGGCAAGATTCTTCGCCACAACAGCCATAAAACTTCACATCTGACACTGTAAAAGAAGTTCTTGTCTGGAGAGCTTTGTTGTTGCACAGTGGTCAAGTAATTCCCTGCGGGTTTCGAAAACTGAAGATTAAAGTGTTTAAAATATCGCCCGATGGATTCCATTCCGAGATAGATGAATACAGCAAACATCCTCACACAGTATCTCTTTATGAATTATTTTAATAGCAGGCATGCCTATGTCATATTTTCTTGAAAACATTGACTATACCAAATAAGCAGTTTTTTCGAAACGTCATGAAATAATTAATCACTGACGTGGCATCATATGTGAAACGTATTTTGGTTTCTTATAGTTCACATCTATCACAGTATTTCCTACATATATTTCAGAGCACTTGTTCTGAGAGTATCATTTCTCGTTTCTATGTGCGCGCTTTACAGCTCCAAATAAAGTCATGACTTTTACTGCACATGTCCAGTGCGATGGGCATATGAGTTCATGTAGAGATTCTTTAACATTCAGTATATTTATCTCAGTATTTAACCAACTTGATGCACAAAATTTGTTTCACAATAAGTTTTATTTCATGCCTCTACATGTTTCGAGCACATTTTCTCATCATCAGGAGGTCAAAATTGCATTACACAGCCTCTGGTATCATCACACCTATAGGTGCACGAGACGGCCACCTATAGGTGTGAGGATACCAGAGGCAGTGTAAAGCAATTTTGACCGCCTGATGATGAGCACATGTGCTCGAAACATGTAGAGGCATGAAATAAACCTTATTGTGAAACAAATTTTGTGCATCAATTTGGTTAAATACTGTGATAAATATACTGAGATGCACGGTCAGCAAGACGTCAAAAGTCAGTGCACTGTCAAAACTACAGCATGAACAATGAAATGCCGCAATGTGAGAGGTCACTACTGACGGAATTGTTATCTTCAGCTCGAAATCCGTGGACCACACAATGAATATGCTGACACTCCCTATATTACGAATAATGTATCAATCTTCATGAAGATAAAGGCGAAAATATAAATCTGTGCCGTCTAGACAATTTTTTGTTGAAATACATTTCAAATTCTAACTGCTCCCAAAAAAAATCCGTACCATAGTTATTTTATAATTTTTCACTGTTAAAAATTCTGATTCTGTCTGTTGCCCTGACACCCCTGTTCTATAGCCGTGTAGTACCCGCACGGTTTAACGTGACTGTCAATGCAGTATATGACTAAGCACCAAGTTAACTGCATGGGGATTTGTAAAAATTAACGTAACCTACATCCAGTTATTTCCAGGCCAGCGACATAAAATTCTCGTTACATGAACAAAGTGTAGTCCGAATATCGCTTGTTCTATAGGACTGGGGAAAACATTCATTGTGCATTTACGGGTTAAAAATGTTACTGGGCTAGCATTCGCATGTCATGAGTGAGAACAAAGAGATCAATCAGATCATAAGCTTCGTATCAAGTGTTGAACGTCACGTAAGTGAAATCTCTATATACAAATATGACAGTCGCTCTTCCGTCGTTATGCAGCAGTAACTGTCCCTAACATTTATACAATAATAATAATTTCATTAGTTGCGTTTCAGAACACATTCCATTGGGTGTGCCTGGTAACACCAAGTTTTGGGCAGCGCACTGCCTTTGACTACTGTTTAACTACGCCCGGAAATTTCTTCCCTAGTCCTTTCAATCCCACATACAGTCCCATTATTGTTCTCCGCCCAACGTCAGTTCTGCTTCCTTAGCCTGGTTTTCCCATTTTAATTTATTATACAAAAATTTGTATGTAGATCAAAGGATGGAGGCCACAAATGGCAGTAAGTCGTACCAGTGTTATTGCCGGTATTACTGTATCGAATTTTCGGAAAATATAATAGAATTAGAGATTAAAAAAATAAAAATAAACAATTGCGAACAAAGATTTATAATTTGTAATAGTGAATTGTTGAGAAGATTTGCCGATGGAATCTGCATTAATGGAACAAAATTTTAAAACTTTAATACTGAGGTTATGGTGTGTCTCTTTATCAAATACTTTATCTACACCTACAATATAACTGAATTTTTGACCCCATACATCACCACCAAATTCAGCATCCTCATCATCATGTATTTCATGTACGTATGTCCAACGAGGACGGCATAAATATTTTCACAAATTTGTGGGTAATTTAATCGTGGTCTAGGAAGTGTGTCATCCCCGTTGTGTGTGTGTGAAACTTGGAAATTGTATACAGTCAAACAACAATTGTGTCACACAGGTGTATTTAATGGCTAAATGCGTATAGTAAGGTCCTAAGCCAGTTCTCTTAAGACAACCTGAAGATGGCCAGTACGGGCCGAAATATGTAGTTGTACATTTAGCCATTAAATACACCTATGTGACACAGTTGTGTTTGACTATATACAATTTCCAAGTTAATCGTGGTTTTACCTAATTCCAAGGGGACATACATCATCGCAGATGTTTGTTCACTGTGACCGGTTTGAAAGAACTGCTTGCAGGGTTACAAAGACCCTATTACAGACCGTATATTACTAGTAGCACGGCTGCATATTCTTTAAGGAAGTCCTTTCAGTACTATCCGATTATCGCTTTGAGTCTATGTAATGAATCAAAATGAGATCACGTCACGGAGATGTAAATTCGTGGTAATATTAAAAGGACACACGAGGTTCCGTGAGGAGTGCGAAACGTGCTGGATAGAGGATTATCATGGCATGAAATCCACTCGTTTAGTAAAATAACTGGTATTTTCAGGCAAAACGCTTCAGTAAACCTTCAGACTCTTGAAGGAAAGAACACTGGCTGACTTTTTCGAAGAATAAGCATCGTAGTGGTTAATTTCCTGATGTCAGAAAAAAAAACGAAATCACCTGACATCCGCGCTCTTTTAAATTATGCTTTCACTGCACTTTTCCGAGGCGTTGATGTTTTAATTCCGAGCTGTAATAAAACACACAAAGCCTAATCTGCACCGCAATTTTTTAAATCGGGTACTGTTAACTATATTGCTGCAGCTTCTGAGAAATTTCTTCTCTTTTTCTATACGAGTACACGTAAAATATATTGCCCCATCGAAACAATTAGGGCTCTGAACATAACCTAAATTAAATCCCAACGACTAGGTGACATAAAAGTGCTCCACCGTCTAATCATATGATTCATCAACGGTTCAGCTCAGCGGTATTGTTATTCGCTGCACAAAGATATTAATTCCTTTATTTAATTGTCAGATGCAGGAATTCATCATGGGAATTCACGAGTATTTTCAACACATTTTATGGTTAGATTTAAACATGGCACCTCCATCACAAAAAACTAACTCAGACATTAAAGCAAAAAGGTAATGCAGTCCCGTTACAGGCCTGCAGTGGCCAGAGGGTTCCAGGAAGTTAAGTTTCCCAGATTATATGACAACGGCACAGGATGGTGGTAAGGTTGTCAGACCTACGCACCGGCCGCCTTTACCCCTAGGAAATGCTCCTGGTACTCATTTCTGTTAGAGGCTGAGTCGACCCCAGGGTCATAGTGCGATCGGAAGGAGTATGATAATGAAAAATTCCAGTGACACCATCTGGAACCGAACCAGCGACCTTCCGATTTGTAGCACAGCACCTTAACCACTGTGCCACCGCGATCCCCCAACTCAGACATTACATTCCTAAATAAAAAGTAGGAAGGTCACTTCCTTACACGAGAATTCCCTTGAAACTGACAACTAAATCCGTGGAACAGAACCTTGCACCAGGAACTGACATTTGCTTAGCCAGTCAACAAATGCCTCCCAATAAACCCCGAAGACTCGTTATCGTGTATGAAAGCTCCAGCTACCGATATGTATCATGAGCCAGATAAATCCCATGCCCACCCCAACTTAATTCCTTACGGTTCGTGGCACTATTATCAACCAATATGAGCGTCGGTTTCCCAAGCGACATTTAACCTCCAGATTTTCCATCAGGAACCCTGCATGTAAACTGTCTCTCTCCTTTTCCCTATACAACACATGTCCCACCAACTTCAACGACGTCTATTTTATCGAAACAATAAAATTTGGAAGGAGCAAAACTCAATAAGCTTTCGTTATATAACTTTCTTCAGCCTCTTGTCATTTTCTCTTAATGACAAATATTATCCTCATCACACTGTTCTCGAACACCTTCACACTACGTTCTTCCCACAGTGTTAGAGATAAAGTTTCAGAGACATACAAAACAACAGAGATGCATATGGTTTCTTTATATATATATATATATATATATATTTGACATATTCCCTTTGCGCAAATCAGTCTATATATTTATTGAATACACCTTCATGTGATAACACCAACAACAGTTTACAGTGGTTACTAGTTTCAGCCTCTATTCAGGTCATCATCAAATGATGCATTATTTAGAATTTAAGAAGAACTACACAGTCGTCTTTAGCGTAAAAATGGGAAGAGATCTTGTCCCTTTGACAAAACTTGCTAAAACACTGTACGGCAGGTGAAACAAACGCTATGTGTTAAATACAGAAATGTTATTTTATAATTTCTTCTGGTTTCTTTTAACCTGAGGGTTTTTTTAATTTTTACAGTTTACTGTTTAAGGTTTAATGTTTCTGTTTTCAGTATGCAGGGTTTGTTTCACCTGCCTTCCAATGCTTTAACACGTTTTATCAAATTTTGTCAAAGGAACGAGCTCTCTTCTCAGTTTTACAATAAGATGATTAATAGTTTTTTAATTCTAAATAATGCGCGATCTGTGATGTTCTGAACAGAGGCCGAAAAGAGTAGCCATCATAATTTATCGATTGTGTTGTTGCATGGCGATGCATTCAATAAATATATAAACAGCCTTTCCATTAACATAAGTAACTCTTATATCCGACATTTTCCTCCTTGCATAAGTCTGTTTTCAGTAAATGCAATTATACATATAAGAGATGTATATAAATATGACACACACAGACATATCACGAATGTCCCCAGTACACTTTGACACATTCTGCACAAATGTTCTTACACAGCTGCTATTGCTATTGATTTAAAGCAAAGAACAAGATACTTAGTAGATTTCATTCCTGAAGTCTGTGTCTCTTGACAGCAGAAACCTTTGATCCAGGTCCATAGGCTAATTAGCTGGGAATACAAACAAAATTACAGTTGTTTGTATTGCAGCTTAACAATAAAATTTCTGAAAAATAAAATATAAATTAAAGACCGATACAAATGAAAACACTATATTCACATAACAGCAGAGAACAATCATACATTATTTGAACATTAAGGTCTAATTGCTAGAATCAATTGTACTAAATAAACTATTGTGTAGTCCCGTGTGGAAAGGTGCATGTTGTTGGTATTAAGAGTGTGAAACTTTTAGGCAACTGCTACTATATATATATATATATATGCATATTAAAACACAGGATAAAAAAGATGGCGGTTTTAAAATTGAGAGGAATTAGCATAAATTCCTTAACGGTGTTACGTAATCAACAATGAAACTTTTTATCGCACAAAACTTCTCGTTTGTCAACATTTTATAAACGGTCTCCATTATTTGTTGTTTATTTTTGTGCAAAATTTATTGAAAATGTTTTCAGAATCTTGGCAATAAAGCGTTGTTACGGAAGACCTTCTTAAAGAATAAACACTTCTCGTCAATGGGGAAATAAATTCATAAGATTTTCGTAATAAACAAGTAAATTTGGGGGTTTCAATACAGTATGTTAGGCTGTGTGAGGTATGAATGTACGCAAACACAAACCAAAACACGAACTCACATTTTAGTGCTGCAGCGACTGTATTAAACCGTGCATTCAGAAAACTCTAAATTATTTGCAAAGCACGCTGTAGAAAAAAAAATAATGTATGGACGGATGGATGACCGATCGCTCCCACAACTACGTTTGATTATTGTTCCATATGTTCCCCGGAGGCCTGACCCTGGGGAATGTCTGCAAATAGCATGGCGCTGGGTGGGGTACTCGAATTAGCAGGTTACACTGCCCACCCCAAAACACGTTCAGCTTACTCCTGGGTTTAGCACAACAAAAACTCTAGAGAATTCTCATATTTACTGGAGTTCAGGTGGATTTACTGTTTGGAAGGGAGTGCACTATGGGACGTAGAAATATCGAGCGTCAATGTGCGAACATATCGCAATGCAGAATACATGCACATCCATATACGGATCTTATCAAAAATATACATTGTAACCTTAGGTCTAAATATGGCCTGTCGAACTCTTTCACTCCAACGGGAACTACTGGACTTTTAATGTGAAGATACATTTAAGATCCAAATAAAAGTATCAATTTTTATAGGTAACTACGTTTATGGAATTGCTCTATTCCTTCCCATTTGGCAATTCCTTTAAATCATTTGTGCCAACATAAAAACCCAACACAGAATTTAGAGTTATATTTTATATAAGATAAATTATATACGCTACTCAGAAAACATAGCAAATGTGGATTGAGAAAAGCATGCTAAAGTATTATTTTGAACTAGAAGAGAAAGAAAATAGGATTAAAATGAAAACTGGTTAATGAGGAGGAGCTGTGCAATTTGTGAAATTCATCAAATATTGGTATGATCAAACGAGTAGTACGAGACGTCAGGCTTCGGGATAAAAGATATACATTTGTAAAAGTTTACGGAAAAAAATTAAAGGAAGGGGCACATGGAAATCAGTTGAAGCCCTGCTGAAAGAAAAACACACTCCGAGGTTCTAAAAATAAAACTGTGTGAGATTATAGATTTTGCTGTAAGACCTATTTTCCGCTACCGCAAGAAACTGTCGTAAGCCCTTTAATAAATAAGCGACAGTTTCGTATCGTATGGTACTTGCGGCGAAAGTATAGAGTTGCAAAGGGAGAGACAAGAAGAGTTTAGTAATATCTACCTAGATGTCCCTCGAGGAAATATTCAAATTGCGATTGGTTTTTAGCCTGATTGCTCTGAGCAGAGCATGTTGTATTATGCGAATTGTAATTGCCACATTCGTGATAATTATGACGAAAATGTTCATATTTCAAAAACTTTCCATCGCAGTAAGAACTCAAAATGAATCACGCTACAGCGAAATATTCATTATATTTGAAAACTGATAGTTTTAATTAAGACTCGGTTGTAGCTCAACAACAAACGTTGCTACTAGTTACCAAACCTCTAATTAAGTCTATATGAACATACAACGGTAAAATATGCGAATAGGAACTCTATTCATACAACATTGACCGTTACAAATAATGAGATTAACAACCCCTCAGAAGTCTCGTCCCAATACCGTTTATTTTATGTAATATATTGCACATATTTAAAAAAAAAAGAATACAGATAACGGTCTAGTTCCAAGTAAACACACAAAATTCAAGAAAATATTTTAAAATCAAATTACGAAACATTAAGTGACTTAAAAGTCTTAACGACACTAAACAATACCAATATCTACGGTATCCATTTACTAACTACCTATAATCACATGCATGCAACAAAAAAGTATGATTAAGTTTTGTTCCTTTCATATAAAAACGCGAGACGAAGTCTCACAAACTGTAAAAAATAAAATAATTTTGCTGTGTTATCACTCAAGTTTCTCTAATTGTTAACAAATATGGAAGGAAGTAAAGAAACCTGCAAAATACGAGCAGAAGTACATATGTAAAAAAAAACAAGTAGACAAATAAATTTGTTGAATTTAAATTTTTTATGATGATGATGATGGTAGTGACTGATTTTCTACACTTGTAAATAAAGCCAACTATGTGCCCATCATCAGGAGAAACAACTTTGTTTATGCGACACATGGTACTTGTTAATGTCTGGTATGCAGGGTGGAATGAAAAGTACCAAGTGTCTCACAAACACATTGTTTCTCCTGATGATGGACACATCGTCGCCCGAAACATGTAGAAATTTATAAATGTACTAAGAATAAATTGTGCACCAAGTTGGCTTTATTTACAAGATTATACAGGTACGCATAGTCAACAATACATAAAATTCTACACTTCACTGTAGTTTCGTCTACACTTTTATCTACAAACTGGCATATAAAAAAGGCCATAAGCTCTCTTCGAACGCTTTCATTACAGAAGAGGGTTACAAATAAATCGGCGCTTACAAATTGACAGATCATTAACGAAGTACCGTTTGTTATAGCCGCCATTAGCTTCACTTTAATTAAAACAAATCAGACACAGTTGTGCTCGCTTATAATTGATTTGCGTTCTCTCGACATCGTACCACTTACATGGGGGATTTTTCGTGTGTGAGTGAGTGTTTGTGTGAATGGGACCATTTGTGCGAATACAATTCGACGTTTATTTGTGAAATTCCTTTCCATTTATATACACCCAGTCGTATAAAAAGGCGCTCAGATGTACCTTGATTGCAGCATTGTGGACTAATTATTATTCTGTGTACAAGACAGGGTGTCAATATTACCACTCTTCTATCAAACAGGCAACGTAATTGCTGCAGCATGAAAAAGTATAATGAAATTCTGTAAACATGAATAGTTTTGAGATTAATTTGAGAGGATTTATACAAAATATTCTAAAGCGCCCTATAAATATTGTTTATTATGTATTTGTGACTAGAAATTTTTAAAATGTATCTGCAAGAGTGATGTGAGAATAAAAACTGGACTCGCATTGTTCAGGATGGGCCCAGTAAATACAACAATAAACTTTGGTTTCTATAAAAGATCTAATAATTTCTTGACTGATTGATTACCCCAGCTTTTGGAGAAGGACCCACTTTATGGAATTAGTCTGCGGCTTGTCTAACATTAAATGGGATACAATAAATGCAGCGTTGTATTTGACTGTCAAGTAACTGTACATTTTAACCGCATTAGCATTGAAATAAATTATTTTATTTCTTCCTTTGCCTTAAACAGACTTTCTGCTATCTGGCACAAAGAGTCTAGAATGAATAAAAATCCCATCTGTGTTGTAAATCCTAAAATACAAAATATAAATATA
>Ga0131853_10023907_pt1 | contig 11031 bp, 6 predicted proteins | sample TergutLab28metaG_FD_92764 | JGI IMG/M metagenome (GOLD analysis project Ga0131853, IMG submission 92764) | Labiotermes labralis P1 segment gut microbial communities from Petit-Saut dam, French Guiana - Lab288 P1 (version 2) (version 2) | ecosystem: Host-associated > Arthropoda: Insects >...
AATTTATTGTTTATAGCAATTATAGAAGAAGGGTGGAGAGAGGTTGTCGGATGTATTGTTGACTCGTGTGGGGGGGGGGGGGGGAATTTGCCAGTTGTTGTGAAAGTGAAAAATGTTTTCTCTTTCACAGAATGTTGGGAATTTTTGGAGTAGCTGAAGTGTATTTCAGTTCCCAACGAAGACCCTTCTTCATGAAGTCACTTGACTTTTAAATATTCTTTGCGCTGTATATATCGTAGGTAGCATTACGCTGAATGTCTTGGACGATAAGTAGACTTGTATTAGAGAGGCGTGTAAACGGATCCTTGTCACACTGTTCAAGATGATTCTTTTAACCTATAATTAATCACAAAGGCGACGAGTCGGTTTAAGATATCTTAAGAGTGTTTGAGAATATAGGGCTGAAGGTAATATTTGAATAGAAGAAATACACATGTTGCTCTTCATAAATTTACCAGATATTTTTGCGACGATAATGTCAACGACAATAAGAAATCTGGAGAATAGGGGATTGCATTAAAATTATGTTAAAAAATCCGGAATGGTAAATAACAGCAGGGATAGCTAGGCGTGTCAGAATAACGTCGCTAAAATAGACATTTAAGAAAGAGAGAGAGCGCGCGTGCGTGCGTGCGTGCGTGTGTGTGTGTGTGTGTGTTACACTCATTTGGTTCAGACTTGGGATTCGGTGGTGAGCTCTGGTGAACACAGTAATGAATTTGGGACAGTAAAATTCTGGAATCTTTTTGACTAAGACCCCATACAACATGAACCTAACAATACTACCTGTTATCAGGAATTTGCGTTTATACTGTATTATTTACGAGTAAGCGAGTATTACAGGACCCAAGCTTAGTTCACTTAGCCTTGTTTATCAGGAGGCCACCCAGAGACAAGAAGTAACTAAAAGATACGTTTCGTCCTTGATCAAATCGAGAATGGAGGCTAACAGAGTCTCCTTTCGCGTTGCAGCTGGCTGGGCGTGGTTGCCTGGTATCACAATGGAATTAATTCACGATATGCACTGGGTCATAGCAATGCACGATCATTTCTTCGATCTTGATTTATAAGACGTGATACGAAACTGCGATTCATTTATATGCGTTGTTTTACTTACTGTTCAAGGTTAGGATTCTTCACAGCTAGCCTAATATCAATTTATAGTGGTGTCTAATGCTCTTGTAGAAAAATCAAATCAAGTTAGACAAGGATGAGTGGTATATGTAGCATGCATGGGAAATTAGAATTACTTCGAAAAATTTTGTCAGAAACCCTGAAGGGAAGGAGGCACGTGGTAGGTCTATGCACGGATCGGAGAGCAATATTTTAGTGAATTATATGAAGTGTTCTGTGACAATGTATACAAGATTCGCCTGGCCCTGGATAAGGTCCATCATAGGCTCTTCTGAACAAGGTTTTAGACAGCCAGTTTGCATAATAGGTAAGGGACTTCGTTCGGTAGATGTGCAACTGAAAAGCTTCTTAAAAATTATATGTTCCACGGAATTCATTTGTCGAGTTCATTCTTTAGTATTATGATACTATTTCAACTGCTAAATTTAAGCACTGTCGCGTTGACAGTTGCAATGAACAGTCGGGGGCCGTATTTGTGAGCTGATTATCATACAGATAACAACGACAGTCACGAAATGGCAGGTATCTGTGAGATCGCAAGGAGTTCCTCTGGAATGCGAACCCCGACATTTAAGGCTTTATCAACCCTCTGGTAAACATTACTTTCTCAGTTCCAGTGGGAGTTGGTGAAGGGTGGGTTTAATTAAAATACCAGCTGTTTGTACACGGTCTCCTTCGGGCTTTTTCACCTGATACAAAAATTATTCACTTTTATGGGCCTTGAAGATTCGCCACTGTATTCATAATTCCTAAGCCAGCTAAATCCAGTAGACATCCTTTCTCTGTCTCTGTATCTGAGGAGAAGACACTCCGATAACAGAGGTTGGTACTGTGGCGGTACTGGGAAATACGCGTTGTGGTTCACGTACAGTCCGGGATTCAGATTCTCCTGTTTCCTGACACAACTGGAAAGTTTCGGGATATATTGTGGCATGTCCTGTTATTATAGAGGAAGTGGTATTTTATAAAAGGAACTCAGAAAGATTCCTAATGTCTTATCAGTAAAAAAAATAACATTTATTCTGTACGACTTAATGAGTAAAGCTGACCAATATCAACAGTGTAGAGGAGTGCTGTACAATCAACTATAGTACACTATACCAGCTAAACTATGACTCAGTGATACAAACTATATTGATCCATTGAACCTCCTAAGTTGATACATAAGACGTAAATCATATCTAAAACATTCTATGCGTGCCCATAAAGCGATCAATATTCATAAAATGCCTCGCAAAATATTACTCCCTGTTCAGAAAAGGTTCCTTTTTCGTGTAATCACAAGACTTACAAGAACCCATCTTTGTGTTGTGCCTTTGTGAAATGAACCTAGACTGCATACTTTCTCTTCAAGATTTATTAGAACACTACCTTTTAAGAAGAGATCCCTGACTAATACATTTCAATGAAAGTTTTGATTAGGAATTCTCTATCTTTGTCTCATTTCTACCAGATGTGCCTCGTAGCTGTCCCAAATCATGCCCCTGATTTGATAAACCTGACATTTTACAAAAGACTACTAATGAAGGATATCATTATGCACTTTTCCTTAGCCTCCTGTTAATTCCGTTGTCTTTGGTACAGCTCCATTTACTCAGACACCCTTATCTATATATAATGTGGGCTTTCAGACTTTAGCCGCGTAGTAATTTGAAGTTGCTCCAGCTTTCCCGTATGCGTTTAAAGACGCCGAAAGCCAAAAGCCCAAATTACGCGCCACATAGCCCTAAAACAGCAATTTGTCCTAACCCATACACTTGCAAGACTGAGATTCCAGCATTACTAAACAGTTTCGTTAAAATCACACCTCCTGTCAAAATATTTGTGTCCACACAAAGTTGTTTCTCCTTATATTTTAGTAAAAACATAAAATCCTGTACTGTTAACCCATTAAGGATTTTTCTCACTGCTGTAAAATTTTTTAAGCCTGTCGGTGGTTTGGGACAAATTGCTGGTTTATTAGCGATATACAGGCTGCGAGGTAACAAGGATGATTGCCCTCTCTATATATTCTTCACTCCATGTGTTCTATCAAGTACCATTCCCATAAAACGTTACAAATTATAAAGTTGTATATTTTAATTCTCACGTTTTAGACAGGATACGGGAAGACAGAAGTGTTAGTAGGGCACTGTATAACTTATACTAACTCACTGCTGAAATTTTCTCACTGAAGGGGCTGAAACTTGATAAGACTCTGTACTATACAGCTGCTCGACTACACCCGTTATTTACCTGAAAGTAGAATAGATCTCTGATCTATAAATCAATAAACAATGTGACTATTAAAACCATTAGCTACGCCTTTCGAGTGTGGGAGAGGCGGTGTCCCCTTGATACTCGGCCAACGCGCTCGATCAAAAAGGAGATAGTCGCAATCGGCGCCTCCAATAGGATGCGGACGTCCCTCGAGAGGTGCCATAAATGTCACCACTTGCAGCACCAGAATAACTGGTATCTGCCAGTGACGTCACGCCAGCAGGGTTCCAATGTATAACAATGTAGAAAAACGTCGAATGATAATTTTAAAAATAAAATAAGATAAAATGTATCTGTGATAGTTACGCAGCACGCCACGAGGACTTATGGAAGAGTTTTGACTACAGCTTCACGACATTTTAAATGTGACCCTACTTAGAGGACAAGGAATAACTTCTAATTAAAATAGAGGCCGGCAAAATCTTCAGCGTGTGCATGGCTCCTAGTGCTGTTCTGCACTCCGCAGTAGCAAATAAATACCCCCATTTCTTGCCGGAAATAAACCCAGCTCGTCTTTGCAGTAGAAGTAATTGAATGAATATTTTATGTGGGTTATTTTATTTCGCTTGCAGAAAAGCAAAGAGGCTTGCATTCAAAGTGTTTACTACTTTTGTCCGCCATTAACAAAAGTGAAACTGTTTGATAATTTCTCGTAATATCCCCCAGTAACAAACGTTATGAAGATATACTCGACGGTCCCAGACGTGTTATAAGCTTACAGACGTTAAGTCCTCGTCAGAGTACAGAAGGTACCTAAAAGCTCACGACCTAGTTTTTTTCCATACTTTCAAGTTCATCATACACTACTTCCATTAACATTACATACTAGGTACACCCGCATGATCTTGTCAATTTTAAAGAAGCCGAGAACCAACTACTCGGTACACTACTTCGTTGAGTATTTACCATGAACTTCCGAATTAAGTCTGTGTTTTGAACTAGGGGGTTCAGCTATATGTGAGGTATCCGGCAAGATAGTGGTGAGGATTTGGATAAACAGCAGCAGTGAAACGGCGATCCTACGATGACATCAACTTAAAAACCCTAGGAAACTCAACCCTTCATACAGCAGTGATATATGCGTATATACCGCTTGTTTTGACGGTAAGTGCCTGTGAGGCTCATATCGCTTTCACAAGAAACAGCTACTATTTCTTCGCACATGAAATTGCTTGCCATTGCAATGGAGATGATGTGCTTCTAATCAGGAAAGAAACATCAACTACATCATATGAAGATTTAGACTACGTGGATCCAAGTGGCTGTTTCAGCTTTAAATTACCACTCAAATTAAAATGAATAACTGAAATTCCACTAACTGGAGACAACTAGTTCTGTTATATGATGCCCTGACCCAATAAAATTACAAAGCTCTCGTAACTGGGAGGATGATTCAAGCTCCACACGGCTCTTACCTAGACACACGTAAGTAATTACATTCTATCAGCAATGAAAGACGTTTTTTTTAAGTTGACGGCCTTCGTTGTGGTGTTGGCTTGTCATAACGGCTCCTTGTGTTACTAACAGCCCCAAATTTTGTACCGCGAAGTAAGGAACTATTTACACCCAGGGCACTTATCATTCTTAGAGTTGTAAGCTTGCAAAGGTAGAGACTGGTTCACGTGGGAGAAACAAGAAATAAGAAAAAAGTATCGGATGGAAAGCAGCATTTTGAAAACGAAGGAATACGTGAAAGGGTCTCATCAAACGTAATTCGCCTACATAGCAGAATAGAGTGTGGAATGACTCAGAAACATGTCATGTGATGAGGTGCCATTAACATTTGTGAATTACCAATTAATTTCGTGGATCAGATTCCTTCTTGAAGAGCTAACATTCACTGAGCTGCCCTTCAAAACAGACAAATTATATAACCGTGTTCAAAAAGTAACAACACTTATCCCATCCTCAGCCAGAAGAATCCAGTCATTTTTAATTACTTAAAGATCCATTTTATTACGTTTCTCTCTACACATGGATTATCCAAATGGTTTTTCTCTTGAAGCTGTTCGACTAAACCTCTGTGTCAGATTCTCGTCTCTAAGACTGTAGTAGAAAGTATTCAATTAAGCCTGTATTTAAAGGGAGACTAAATTTAGGAAGTTATCTAAAGACATGCTGGTCCATGTGTAAACACCGAAAACTTGACAATGCATAACATGATGGCGAGATTGTTTTTATTCCTTCATTTACTTGTATGTTTGTGGTTTGCTAACAAATGCTGTCGGTATGTCGGACTATGTAGATTTTAGTAGTATGATGACTAGTGAGTGCTTAACTAAAAACCATATGAAAGACGGCTCTCTTAGCGTAGTGTGACTAAGACTCACTGCAACTGGAAAAAAAGTCACAAAAAAACACAGTCAGAAAAATGCCATATAGGCACCGAGATTTTAACCAGGGATCTCCTACACACAAGGTAGGTGTGCTAAAGACTCAGCCCCGAGGCAAAGCGTAGTGACAAAAATATTACAATGCAGTAAGTTATTGCAGATGCATCCTAATTTATCGCAATTCACAGATAGCACACCAGTCAAGGCCCGGCGTCATGATTTAAACCCCGGGTCAGACAGACAAATGTGAGGCCACCGAACTCAAAAGCAATCTAAAGGCTAACCAGATCTCGTTTTAAAAGAGCGGTTTCCTATTGGCTGCAGTAAATGTTTTCAATTTCATTTCGGTAATCTAGTTTGCTCTTCACTTTCTGAGAAACTTTAATTTTCGGTTTACATTTTAATCATAACTGTTCTCCTAAGGAAGAAACCAGAGCCTCGTGAAAATTTCATAAGCTATTTAGGAAGTTCATAATTTTTACCGTGTATAATATAGGGTTAGGGTAAGAAAATCGAGGAGGATGACATTTTTTGAGCAAGTAGTAAGCGTGGAAGAGATATAAATGATATTTCCTCGAAAAACGTGAAGGGAAGATGTGGGAAGGCAATACTGAAATATAATTTAAGTGAACAGAGTGATAAGATGTGAACTTGATACATTTGGAACTGGGCAGGAACAAGTGATGTTTTCAATAAAACGTCCGCAATTTTTTAACATGCTAAGTGACAAGTTACTTTTCGAGTAAAAGACGTCTCTGGATAGAGTGGTAACGGCATTTTCAAAATTGAATCAATGTCGTACTTGTATTTCGTTTTCTTTCTTGCGTCACATTCTAGATTGTGTAACGTAGATTACGGTATTAGAAAGACAATCTACATTTCTTCCTCTTTCATATAAACCCCCACCCTTCTCTCTTATGTCACCCTATGAAAAAAGCCACCACCCATGGGCGTAGAATTATAAGATAGCCCACATATTGTGTGGGTGCATGGATATGTATGGTGGAGTGTGTCTTGTAGTGTGGATCATATGTGGCTGTCTGTGGCTCATGAATTAATGCAGTACTTTAGACATTAAACATTCAGCACACCATCTGAATGAGCAACTTTCATTAAATACTTAATTTATTTATTTATTCGTGGCTAAAATATTTTACGTGAGTTTTTTCATCCTTAATAATTAGTTCCCTCATCTACGATATCAGCCGCAACAGCGTAGTCTATCAGTGACTAAAAGTCGGAGAAACTCTTTTTCGATCTCCGGCAGAAGAAAGAGGTTCAGCACTTCTCCAAAACACCCAGACCGGCCCTGAGACCCTCCCAGGCTACTAATCAATGAATGCCAGAGCCCGACTTCTCAGTGGTAAAGCTGCCGGGGGCTTGAAGCTGACCACTATCCTCTTTAGAGTCTAGGTAAATAACTAGTTACGCCACACGGACATGTTTACTTTATTAATCTATGATTTATTCGAGTCTGTCATTAGCGTAAACTACATTTATGACGGGTTAATGTAACTATGACTAATGAATCGATAGTGAAGTAGAAGGAAGCGGTCCGAAATTATATGATGTATTATCTCGACATGTGCCTGAAGGAACGGCCAAAACTGGAACACATCTTCAGTAGCGATAATCGTTAGCCGGGACCTCCTAAAACGACGTAGGACTGCGTATGTAGAAAACAGCACGCGACATACAACACAGTACACAAGGATAACTACCATCTAACTCCATGGAGCAGATTCCTTCTTGGGAAGCTATTATTTCCGTAACGATTCACGAACCAGCCGGCATTTTACGAAACCCGAAGGCTCAGTACCACGTCCGCAAGATTCCCCCTCTTTTCCCTATCCCAAAGCAAATCAATCCAGTCCACACACCCCCCAGCACCCCAAAAGCCCAGTACGCACCTCTCCTCTTCACAGTACTGCCACATGCCCCCCCTTCCCTGCCAATATCACTCTTTCTTATTTCATAACAGCAGTAGTATTCGCGGAGGTGTAGCACAGATCACGAAGCTCTCGTTAGCACATATGGAAGCACTGATTAAGTCAGAAACTTTCCCGTACGGCTGTAACGTCAGACCTGGTATTTTCCACTACCGGACACAGCTCTTCTGGTGTTTCAGCAAGCCTAAACACTGACAGGAGACAGATTATTACTTAACCACCGGCATTTGATATTTGAGGTGAAGATCAATGTTACCGAAACGGATCTCATAATGCTAATTAATTTATCGTCGGTGAGATCATGCTCTTTTCAAGAACACTGAATACATCATTAAGAAACACAGCTGTAGATCACAATACAATTAATAACAGTGTTCCCTAGAAAACCAAAGAAAAACTAATTACGTAACAATGATCTTCGTTTAGTGACTTTTTCAAATTCGGGTATTTTTATCACACCGAATACGGTAAGAAGTCCTTTTGTATCCGTCTTCATTCTTTCACTCATTAACGCCAAGCAGCAGAGATGTTCTTGAAGATCAAGCAGTCGCTTAGAAGGTCAAGAAATTCCTTGTTATTTTTACTATCCAAAGATTCATTACCTTGCCTCCACGGCCAAAAGACCGAAGATGTGTACAGAGTTATGTAATGTGCTGATTTGTGTTTACGAACAGGACTGCTGGGTCCTCATCCACACTCCTACCGGGAAAGTCGTTCATCGCTGGCCGCCCATGACTGCTCATTCCGCAGCACTTGTGCACGCATTGCTGTGGTCACACGGTACCCATTTCCTACGATTTCGTAACTTCGCCACAATTCCTCTACTTCGTTTTCCACTATATATCGCTTTCGTTACTCCCTCTCGTGGCCCAGTTATTTTTTCAATCGTTTATTAGCCATTCTTATGTTCAGGAACTCTTTATTTATTTACGTACTTTTGTACATTCTGTTTAAAGGCACTGTCAGCAGATCACATTGTAAAGGTCCTAACTGTATGGTGATTACTGAATATCATGAGCATATTTGAACGAATATGAAAATTGTAGTGGCCTAATTTGAGGTAAAAATGTTAAAGTGCACCCCTGTACAGGCACTGAGGCTCTGTACAGGCCGTATTGTCCATAGGTGTAATAGAGGTACAGCTCTACTCTTTCTTGACCACTGCACTAGAAGGGGTGAGGGGTCAGCGTCACGCCTCAGCCGCTTTTTACCCCCAGGAAAGACCAGGCTGGGTGGTTCCCAGGACCGTTGTGGACAGGTGCGGAAAATCTCGCCCCCACCGGGATTCGATCCCTGGACCGTCCAGCCCGTACCCAGTCGCTATACCGACTAAGCTACCAGGCCCACCCTAATTTAAGGTATTATGTTGGTAACTGCTTAGAGAGGCTGAAGAAAGGGGCAACAGCAATCGCAGTCAGACATTCATTCTTCAGACCCAAAATTTAAGCCCTCGAATTACTCATTCTTTTCACTCTTAAACAAATCACACTCATGCCTCTATGTTCTTAAGTTCATCAAATCTGTATATGCACTTTTACTGTCAGAACTTAACTAACATCCTGGTCTTCAAATTTGAGTCCACCTTAATCGCTTATAGTTCCCGCAACTGCTTTCAGTTGTCAACACGTCGTTACACAAGTCACGAAACAGCACAGCTGCAGCTCCTGTTTCTAATTCTACTAGATGTGTCAATTAAAAATCCTGGGTGGTGGATGGATATCAGTTCTGAGTAATAATTATAAAGAAATGAAACTTGTAACTGCGGTTGCGTCAGAGGCTCCTCTAACTGCTCTCCAATCGTGCATCGCTGTCAAATATCAGACCGTCACACATTCAAGTCCTGCAAGCTACTACCTCATGACGTAGACCTGTATAAGAATTCCCTTCGTCCTTGTGGACGCCGTCATGGTTTCGAGTTAATACACGCATCCGGGACGAGAATTTGCGGCAGTAAAGGCAGGGGATTTGGACCTATGATGAAGCAAACAGTAGTGACCTCACTGTCTGCTGGGGGAAGGGATAAGTAAAGTTACTGCACAAATATGCTAACATAGTGACTCAGGATTATTACAACATGTTGGCTCAAAATATGCTGAACATTTTGGCCCAAAGTATGCACAAACTCTTGGTTCAAAATATGCAAAAGGCGTCTGCTCGAAACAACAGCTGATAATTAATTAACCCTTTAAGGCATAGTGGCAACTATAGTGATTATCTACCTACTATAAGGCTAAAAGTTAAAGGAAATCATGCACTCTAAAATCCTATCTTTTTTTTCAGTTTACATAGCTTACTGGCTGCTTCTTTATAAATAGAATTTAAGAAAAAACACGGAAAAGTTTAGTTAGAACTAAAAAAAAATTATATTTTCACAACATAACAATGAATCGGATCAAACTACAAAAAAAAATATGTGGAGCGCTTGATGTAACACAAGCGAAAATTAGTTTTTGACCTAATGTAGGCTTCTTAGTCGGGACATAAATCTAAAGAAGAGAAGGATCGATTAACATTATACACAGACCGTCCTGCAGCGAAGTACACCCAGGTTTGGTTAATGGTACTTTATGTACATGAAAATGTTAACTTGGACCTGACGCACAGTCTGAACGGTTTTTGTGGCTTAACATGACTGAAATTCGGAATCAGCCGAGATTTATATGAAGTTCTTCAGTGTAAAATTAAATTAAGGGAAGCAATATCCATATAGCCTAACATTGTGGCGCGTTCGCGTAATATTTATATCTCCTCAGCTAAGCTAATAGCCTGATATCAAATCAATCGACGACAGCGCTTTTATGGTGATTCAATTTCGCAGGAAACATTAAAACTTACTTAAGTCTTCGTGTAGGGAGCTCGACATTTTTGCTCGATTTTAACCAAATTCGGAATTTCTCGACAGATTTTTATAAAAGTCCCCAATATAAAATTTCACGGAAAACCGTCCAATGGCAACCGCGCTAACACATGCGGACAAACGGACGGAAAGACGGACGGACTCGAGGAAGCTACCTTAAAAAGAAACCGTATGAGATTCGAAATTCTCGCGGCAACAAGAAGTGAGTTTACGGTTTCTGGAACGCGACATCGTGTACCTTGGTAGAAAAAGTGACAATATTTCGGAGGAAACTCTCTTCTCTGCTTAAGATAGAGAAGTCTTTTTTTATATATATATACATGGGTCCCTGCATCGTGGATAGAATTTAATAATTTTCCAACAAGATGCGACTTACTCAGTTTATTACATTTCTGTAGGCAGCTCTACATGTTTCGGGTGTTGACACCCATCATCAGGAGCTCGTACAACTGTAATTACAGCTTCTGGTATTGATTAACCGGATCTACTGCCATCCGCT
>Ga0131853_10023908_pt1 | contig 11031 bp, 7 predicted proteins | sample TergutLab28metaG_FD_92764 | JGI IMG/M metagenome (GOLD analysis project Ga0131853, IMG submission 92764) | Labiotermes labralis P1 segment gut microbial communities from Petit-Saut dam, French Guiana - Lab288 P1 (version 2) (version 2) | ecosystem: Host-associated > Arthropoda: Insects >...
CCTGGCTTCAGACACACACACTATCACAATGTGTTTCATCTACCACTTCACAGTGTAAGTACAGAATTGTATGTCCGCTCTGAAGTCCTGGCTTCAGACACACACACTATCACAATGTGTTTCCTGACTGATACATTAACTGAGAAGAATGAGTAAGTAACACAAAAGTGTGAAACTCAACTTGACGAAGACGGTACACGCGTATAAATCTATGCATAGGCATACTAAGGTTTTCTTGAGCTTCAGAATACGTACGTTTAAAGATCCGCGGGTAAATGTAATTTAACTTACGCTCATAACAAAAATTCGTCCTTTCCTATGCCGATTTTCACCAAACTCGGAACAATGAACGGCGCCCTACACCAATTTTCATAAGGACCGGGGAAGAAACGTGGTACAGAAGGATAAATTTTTCTTACAACCCCCCCCCCCACCCAATTCAAACATGCCCCTCACTGCGCCGATTTTCCCGAAACTCGCAGACGCTTATTGTCAGCTGATATTTGTTGGCGCTTCCGTCACCGAATTTTTTACAGTTCGGATCGAAAAATGTGACGATCAAAATACAGGTACTGTAGTATGTAATGTAAGTAACCGACTGACAGCCAGTAACTGGTGTAAAACTGGAAACTTTTTATTGATAGTTAGGCTTAAATCATGCCTTTCACAGCATAGAGTTCCGCCAAAATACAAAGTGTTCGTCGGCATTACGTGGAGATCTGTGCCAATTTTCACCGAGATCGGTCAAGAATTTTGGAAAGTACGGGCAGAATATTATTTATGTCCTTAAGTACAACATGGCCGATGTTGGGACAATGGACGGAGTCCAAATTAAGACAAAAACGTGTGTTTGAAGACGGACATTAATCCAAATTATTTACAAAATTCGGTTCCTACCTCACAGAGAACACAACGTAGCTTGCTTTGTAAAGAACAGCCATGTTAAATATGTTTATGCTGTATGGTGAAATAATCGCTGTTTGTTCTCTGATCCACACAAAACACACAAACACGCCGTATGGGCAGAAGGTAGAATTTTTGAATGGTAAACCTGGTGTACATATAGTGACCACTGGGCTTTAAAGTGCAAATTATGTTAAATATCCAGTCCGTACCGCGCAGTAAACATTCTCCCTCTCGGTTGTAAAACCAGTCAGTTAATGCTGTATAGGGAAATAATCGCTCATTGTTCTGAGATCCACACAAAACACACAAACACACGGTGTGGGCAGAAAGTAGAATTGCTGAATGTTATAGCATGTGGTGGAATTAGTTAACACTACGTTTTACAAATTTAAGTCCTTGTTTTTCTTCTTATGATCTGTGCGGGTTTGTTTTCGTAAACTTGTTTCATATCATTCCATTACTTGGTTCGTTTTAGTATAGGATCAGTGTTTTGGGGTTGTGAATATTGCAATCTCTTTTGCATAAAAGGCGACGAGTTTTTTACCTAGCTGAGGCACTGGAAGCTTGTCAAGAGGGAATATGTTTCATGGCGTTAGCAGCTGTTGTATTTAATGTCTGATTACCTCTGTCATGTCGGATGCAGTTTTATGAGTCAATTTGCCATTCTTCGAGAACGGTTCTTGTAAGTGCGCGAATATGCAGCAGGCTTTCCCTCCCATTGTTGTATAATGTAAGCCTTTTATTTAAACTGCTTTTTGAATAAATTGCGACAAGCTGTTCGTTGCATAAATGTTTATTCTTGGTGAGCTAGTCTGTTGTTTTGTATGGGTGTGAAACTTGGTCGCACACATTAAGGGTGTTTGAGAATAGGGTGATGAGGAGAATATTTGGGCCTAAGAGGGACGAGGTAATGGGGGAGTGGAGAAAACTACATAATGAGGAGCTTAATGATCTGTACTCCTCACCCAGTGTTGTTCGAGTGATAAAATCCAGAAGAATGAGATGGACGGGACATGTAGCACTATGGGGGAGAGGAGAGGAGAGGTGTATACAAGGTTTTAGTGGGGAAACCTGAGGGAAAGAACCACTTGGAAGAAGCAGGCGTAGATGGGAGAGTAATATTAAGATGGATCTACGGCAAGTGGGGTGGTGGTTATGGACTGGATTAATCTGGCTAAGGATAGAGACAGGTGGCGGGCACTTGTGAATGCGGTAATGAACGTTCGGGTTCCATTAAATGGGAGGAATTTCTTGACTGGCTTAGAAAAGGCCAGGTTCTTAAGTTGGACTCTGTTCAGTGGAATAAGTAACTTTAAGTAAGTAAGTAAGTACTAAGTAAGTAAGGTGAGCCAGTAGTTTGCTGTTTTCGGCACACGTAAGGCGATCAAATGAAAGAGAATGAGAAATGAGGGACACACGTGCTACAAGAAGGGGGAGAATACAATTTATAAGACGTAGAAATAGATGGTTAAAGGTAAACTTGTCCCTGTCCGCGTCATGAAGGCGTTTAGGGGGAGCAGAAATAAAGATCCACTTATTTTTAACGTCGGCGCTAGACGCGCTAGATGTGAGTGGTCAAATTCACTCCGCGGCCATTTTGCACCCGCGGAAAGAACGCCGGTAGCCATTTAACAGGAAGATGGGTAGGCCCCAGATCCGGCGTCTGTGGTGTGAGAGAGTAGGTTGGTAGGCAATGTTACAACTATTGTTACGTCAAGACGCCCTGTGAGTCTGTTGTTGGGCTCTTGAGTAGAAGTTAACAAACAACGAAGCCTTCCTTTCTAAGCAGAACAATTCATTACCGACCTAGCGACCGACTTCTCTAGAAGCTTACTGGGTTAAGCAGTTATTTAGAAATGTGACTGACTTGAGCAGTAATGTTTGGAGGACGTCCCACTGGCTTATCGCCCTCGATACTTTCAATAACATCACGTGCTTCCGTGCTTTATTTTGTATTCATTTAACATTTCAAAACACGGTGGTTTAGGTTCCTGCACCACGAAACCACACAATCTGCATTTTGCCACTTACTGTACATCCATGTGGTCCGTATGTGTCTGTGCAGCGTCCTACCAGTACTTACCCAAACAGGATTACCCGACTGGTCATGGTAAAGAAGAGTGCAGTGTTACGTGATTTTTAACAAAAGAATTTTTAAATATAATTTAGAAGAGTGTAGTGCTTCAGAGTGTTCAAGAGACAGTACTTACCAACCGTTGGACAGCTGCCTGTTGAAATATTTATTGCTTTTGGTAGACAACCTTAAAAATTACAATTCCGGCAGCTGTAGTTATGAAATGTAATATGGCCATAAAATGTTCGTTTATATTTTTAATTGCGGTGGTTGCAACTCCCTTGAGTTATTGCTGTAGTCTGTTTCTCTTCCTTTTTGTTTTCGTTTACGTCTTTCCTATATTCTCCTTTCTCTTTCTAGCAAAAAAAAAAAATGCCGTGTTGAAATATTATTACGTTTATTTGTATGTATGTCACAGTCAAAGTGCGCGATGTTTTTTTTACTCTCGCGGAATGTGCAGGTATTTCATACGCCACCTGAACGTTTTAATTAAAAATGGGTACTAAAATATCTCATGGACTTGTAGGTTTGTAATGTACATGTAGAGTAGCTAATTCTGCCGCTGTTTTTATTAACTGATTTATTTAAATTGACTTTAATTTCGTCCCAACGAAAGTTAAACTTTGATAATGTAAATTTTTTTTTTTTGGAGGCTTCGTACTCCAGCCTGGAATATGTGCCTGTTTGGTGACACACGTTTGTTATTTTACATGTGAGCTGCCCTGATATGTTTCGTCATTTTTATATGTAATTATGCTGACAGCCTTACTTCTCATTATTTGGCGCTTTCGCAATACATTTACGAAAAGCAGAAGTTAAAATTTTTTCCTGTCTTTTCTGACCGTCTCTAAGCAACTGGGCTTCCACTGGGAGGATTTGCGTGAAAGTCATTATTCGTGAGCTTTACTAAAAAATGTCTACCATATTGAAGTTTAATTAAAATCGGACGCATTGTTACGTATTGTGTTTTACAACGTGTCACTGAATTCGTTTTGGGATTCGGAAAATTTCAGGTAAGGGATTTGGAGATAAAACGTACTTTTATGTCTGTGTTTTACAAAGATCATTCTACTTACATTGTAACTATAAATTCAAGGAAGGCAAAATATAATAATATATTATATATAATAGATATATGGCAGAGACCAGGTAGGTAAGAATTTGTCTGACACGTTTCCAAATAGGAATGGTTTGAAACATGGAGATGCTTTATCGCCATTTCTTTTCAACTTTGCTTTAGAGTACGCCATTAGGAGGGTTAAGGTAAACCAGGACGGACTGAAATTAAATGATACACCTCAGCTTCTGGTTTATGTTGATGACATTAAGATATTGGGAGGAGGCGTACATTCTGTAACAAAAAAAAAAACAGAAGCTTTAGTAGCTGCTAGTAAGGAGATTGGACTGGAAGTAAATGCTGATGAAAGTAAGTATTTGGAAGGGTTAAAGAGTTCAAATATTTGGGAACGACTTTAACACATCAAAATTCTATTCATGAAGAAATTAAGAGCAGATTGAAGTCAGGAAATGCTTCTTTTCTTTCGATGCAGAATCGTTTGTCTTCCAGTTTGCTATCCAAAAATGTAAAGATTAAGATATACAGAACTATAATTTTGCCTGTTGTTTAGTATGGGTGTGAAACATGGTCGCCCATATTGAGGAAGGAACGTAGGATGCAGGAGTTTGAGAAAAGGGTGCAGAGGAGAATATTTGGGTCTAAGAGGGACGAGGTAACAGAGGAGTGGAGAAAACTACATAATGAGGAGCTTAATGATCTGTACTACTCCCCATATATTGTTTGGGTGATAAAATGGAGAATAATGAGATGGACGGGGCATGTAGCACGTATGGTGGTGAGGAGTTACGTATACAGGGTTTTGGTGGGGAAACCTGAGGGAAAGAGACCACTTGTAAGATCCAGGCATAGATGGGAGAATAATATTATGAGAGATCTTCAGGAAGTTGGATGGGGGGGGGGGATGGACTGGATCGAGCAGACTCAGGATGGGGACAGGTGGTGGACGCTGTGAATGCGATAATGAGACTTCGGGTTCCATAAAATGCGGGGAATTTCTTGACTAGGTCCAAACCCATTAGCTTCTCAAGAAGGACTCTGCCCCATGGAATAAGTAATAATAATAATAGTAATAATAATATTCTGTTATAATCTTCATAATGTTACGTCACGTTCCAATGTAGGTATTGAATTTTTATTCAGGCGAATTACACGACGCATAACTACGAAAAATATGATCTTGCAATCATCGTACTGTGCAATATATATATTCACTGCATCCAGCAATGTGAACTTTTGTATATAGCTAATGATACATGTACATACATGTACACATTGTTTGTAATTCAGAAATTAAAAACAGCATTTTGACGAAGAGAAACTTTGAGGTTATGTACTCGTAATTTATTTAGCATTGAAAAAAATCGACTGACACACATAAAATAAGTCCTACAGCAGAATGCAGCAGCAGACCCTAACAACAGCAGCAACTTCCTTTACTTCCGCTATTAATATGTGTGTGCAGTTGCGAATAGCAAGCGATGTGACCTCAGGGGATTTGTTTTGTTTCTGCTATTTTAAGAATACCTGTTTTGTGTCGTTGTTACAGGGATATCCGTTCCTATGGCACAACCCAGTTTGTCACTGCTCTTTTATCGCATGAAGTGTAGCGGCTGAGTGGCAACGCCGCACGCGGTTTGGGAGGCGGCCGAAAGCGACAAACAATTCTGGCCAGATAAAATAATGTTTCAGTATAGGGAGCACTTAAGATGTTTGTTTGAATGCAAATTAACACGTGGGTCTGCTGCTACTTTATCAGTGGCAGTACTGTATTTATCAATCAGGCATGGGGGAAGTGGTGTTTGGATTGTGACTTCCCGTTTACGCGGAACTTGACACGATGCTGTGATGTCCTGCGCAGTTTGATTACGTATGCGTTGTGCGGCAATTCTTTTCAGTTCTCCGTACACGGTTATCCTGAGGTTCTTGTGGTCTTCCTCAGTTACTCGAGGCAGATGTTCAGATTGTATCTTACATTAGACCACGGCAAATCACTTTGTTGTCTTTGCAGTTAATTTCTCACTTACAATCGTGTATCCATGCTACGCAAGCGTATCCCTTATTTGTTAATACTTACTCCATGGAACAGAGTCCTTCTTGAGAAGCTAACCGCTACTCAACTAGTCAAGAAATTTCCCGCATTTTTGGAACCCGAAGGTTCATTACCGTATTCACAAGTACCCGCCACCTGTCCTTTTGCTGAGCCAGCCCGATCCAGTGCATGCCCCCACATCTCACGTCCTGAAGTTCCATGTTAATATTATCCTCCCATCTACGCCTGGGTCTTCAAAGTGGTCTCTTGCCCTTAGGTTTCCCCACTAGTACCCAGTATACGCCATTCCCCAATACGCACTACATACCCTGCCCATCTCATTCACTTATTTGTCAATTAATTTAGTAAACAAAAAACACTTGTGGATCATATAATGACAGTAAGTTATGACTCGGCCAGTTAGTCGCCTGCCTCTCACCTTGAGGACCAGTGCTCGATCACAGGTCAGGCCAGTCCACGTGAGATTTATGGTGGACAAAGTGGCAGTGGAACAGGATTTCCTCCTGAGTGCGTCTGTTTCGCCCTGTCAGTATCGTTCCACCATTACACAATATTCCAGCGACGTTGTATAATGTTAACAGTTGACACTGTCTTCGATAAAAACACTTAACAAAGTTGAAAGTGTGAGAGTGGCGCTGTGGCACCGTGAAAAAACTCCCAGCAGGTGGTTTAGTGTGCGGGACGGTTAATGTGCCGTCATCTAGCGTAGCGACCCTGACAGCATACTGATATCGACTGGCAGTACTGCATGTGGGTCAATAGCGACATTACCCGGCAATTGATTGCGTAAAAGTGGGCTGAGCTCAGGTTAGCAAATTGTTCCTTTTGTAGCCTCGAGTTCATATATATATATATATATGGATCATACCTCACAGAGAACACACTCTACCCATTATAAACATGAAGTGGTTGATGCTGTTGAAGGAAATAATCAGTGTTTCTTGTGGGAACTGAGTACACTGTGTGAGCAAGGTAAAATTGTTTACCGTCATAGCAGATGGTACGTAGAATTACCACGGCCCATTACCGCGCTATTGTAATTTGATATCATTTCAGCTTATTATTACTGCCCAATTCTCCAGCATGCATTATCCATTACAAACACTTTTTTTTTATTTTAGGAAGTGCGATGTTTAGAGGCTCAAAAAATGAATCCAAGTTCTTGACTTTCGAATATTCTATCCTCTCGTTTATGGCAGCAAATTATTCAGTGCCTTGCACACAGCAGCCTGCCACTGGGTCCTTTCCTGTCGGTTGGACGTAGGCCGTATTATGTTCCATTAGGTTACATTTAGCTGTTCCCAGTGGCCGCGCGGAATAAGGTGTGGGTCGGCGGCCGCTCGCCTGCAGAGATTGCGGGTTCGAATCCCGCCGGGGGTATGGATGTCTGTCTGTTGCAAGTGTTGTGTGTTGTCAAGTAGAAATCTCTGAATCGGGCTGATCACTCGTCCAGAGTAGTCCTACCGACTGTGGTGTGTCGTTGTGTGTGATCTAGAATCCTAGTGAATGAGGAAGTCCTGGCCCACTGCGGGCTGTTGCGCCAAAAGGGGGGGGGGGGAGGGACCCATTTTTACATTGTCCCCCCATCTCCAACGGGGCTTTTAATAACTTCATCGCTAAAGAAGTGTCACTTTGCGTAAGAATGAGTATTATTTTGGTGTTTGCCGAAAGTAATACATTGTGAATTGCGGCAAGGGAATTTTCGAAATGAAAACTTTAGAGCGACTGTGGCTGAAGAAAGGAACGTGTTCTGAGTGCCTGAAGAAAAGCAGTTACTATAGTTTGAACACATTAAGAGAATGCCGGGAAATAGATGGCTAGTGAGAATCCTAGAATGGGGAACAGAGGGAATGCGAAGGAAGGAAAAACATAAAAAAATGGATGGATGGATGGAACCCGGCGAATTCTCTCTACTGGGGATTGTGCCTGGGATTTTACGACAGTCGCTTCCATTTGGATTCAATTCGTTCTTCATTATTAGTCCTACCATTGCGGCGCTATGAAATATGAGAGATTGAAACCATTTTCGATTAGGCTGTAAATAAATAAATACACAACTACATAAATATAAAAATTCTGTGGCCTGGATATGGGTCGAAAAGTACGGAGTTTGTAGATGATCTTAATGCCTCCATCATTAGGGTATTCTGAAACGTCGGCATACAGGGTGAGCATAAAGTCTTTCCATGATTACAAACAAATGTTAACCTGGAAATGTTTGAACTTTACGTTGCACCTCAGAAGAGTTTCAGCCGTGGATAATTTTCCAACAGGATGAAGCACCTCCACACTCGGGTTCACATGTTCGTCGATTTTTGGACGCAACGTTTCCAAACAGTTGGATTGGGAGAAATGGTCCTTCACCCTGGCCACCACGATCGCCGGATATCACTCCCTTGACTTTTTTTATGGGGGTATGTTAAGGACAAAGCTTTTTCGACACCATTTCCAGATATTACAAATTTGAAGGCAAGAATAACAGACGTTTTTGCTACAATAACTGAAGATATGCTGGAGAACACGTGGAGAGAAATTGATTACCGATTAGAAGTTCTCCGTGCAACAAAAGGAGCACATGTTGAAGTGTACTAATGCGTTGTAAAAAAAACTTCTTGAGTTACATTTAAAAAATATATGCTTGTATTCCACATACAGTATTTTTCTTGTAATAAATGTTTGTAAACAGGGAAAGACTTTATGCTCACCCTGTATTTCTGCCAGACCTCACATCCTACAAACAGTGATATTCATGGTCACTTGTCGCATGGAAATTACAAGATGCAATGGAAGTATGCGTACAGAAATGTATATAATTTGTGGTGTATATATATATATATATATATGTGTGTGTGTGTGTGTGTGTGTGTGTGTGTGTGTATGTCTGCCAAAGGCAGACATAACTCATACGTCTAGGAGTTTGAATATTTGTCGGTGGTTGTAGGTAGATTGTGAGTCATGCCGTCCCAACATTTATCAAAATCTGTTTGCGGGAACGGGGGATATCCCCGTATATATAATATCAAAAGGCAGTTGTGGATAAATCCGAGGCGCCTGTTCGCTTGGGCGACTAAATTTTGTGCGGTGTCGCCTAATATTTTCAGCATAATCAGTGCAACTTTCTGCTCACATGTATCAATTCACATGCGACCAGCAGAAAGTGACAGCTTACAGTGAGAGTCAAGGGGCTCTCCAGAACTGTCGGTTCGTAGTGTGGAACTGGCTTGATGTCACCCTCCTGGCCCCTGGAAAGTAAAGATTACTTCTAGATTTTTGGAAAATTCGTGCACTCTTTCCCTAAGTGCCATGCTTACCAGGTTCTGGGGGGAACCTTCGAGCACATAATACGATATAGCACGACTAGACACCGGCATTTCGATAGATGGTGTTAGTGCATGGTTTGCCACAAGCGTAAAGAAAGGGCAGGGAAAAGAGGCCTTGCATTGGTGACATTGACTGTAACTAACTGATGTTAATCTGTAATGATCGATAGTAATAAGTCGGTCGTGGAGTGGCGCGTGTTCTAAATAATTGACGGGTATGTCCCTTTTAATTAGCTGCACAGAACATTTGGTACGCGTCGTAGTTGTGGTTCGACGCCGGCCCGGACGAAGACGGAGCACGTGAGGAGTAAATAAATAGCTAAATACAGAACTGGCTGTAACAGTTTCATTTACAGTTCGCGCTGAAAGGCCTAACAATCCGTCATTGCTGTGACTACGGAACACAGATTGTAACAAAACAGAAACCAAAGCAATCCTTTTCTGTCTCGCTGAATAATTCTGACTTCCTTTGTCACTTCATCTGCCAATGACAGCATTGTGTACATAGCTTCGTGAAGGCAGGCGCTCCAACACTAACGTCTTCTCAGTTACATTCCTTCTTCAGTGCAGAGCGAATTGTGTGCGCGCCGTGTGGCCCCCTGTGCAGGGATGTTCAGTATCCGATACCGCCAGACGCTCTTTACCGGGTGGGCTGAGCACACAGGCTGACGGTCACACACACACATACATACAAACACAAAACCAGCTCTGTGTACCCCGTCAAATATAACTTAACTACCACAGGCGATTCCTCTACCAGCAAACTGACAGCCTCTCAACTCTTCAGGAACTTTTCTCTTTATACTTCAGAAAAACCCAAAGGATAGTCGCTATGTTCACAAGACTCCATTGGTTATCCATATTGTGAGCCAGATTTATCCAATCGACGTGTTCATCTCCTGTTTCTTTAACATCCATTTTTTACTTTATCCTGCCATTTGTGTCTCGATATCCGAGGGCATCTGCTACCTTCAGGTGTGCCAAGCAACAGTCTGCAAAACATTTTCTTCTTTACTGCGTGCTACATGTTCAGACCATCTCCTCATTGATTTGATGTGACTAATATGATGATGAGCACAAATTATATAACTTTCTCAGTTACAAATATTCTGCTCGGTACAGTCAGTCTGTTTGCTGTTGTTACAGCAATAAGACCGAATGTTAAACCCACACAAAAAACACTCAACTTTTGATAGAGCTTGTACCGTGCATTTCGTAGAATTTCTGCTATGTTTAACAAACAAATGCACAGATTATTTGTCAAAACTTATTTATTTCGTGTAAGTGTTAAAAATACTTTGTGCATGTGTTGGTTAATTATTATATACACTCAAACTTGTTCACCCCTTTCGATATCTACATTTGTATATATCGTTGTGAGGCAAAAATTCCTGACATGTATGGCAGCGAAATTACACTAAATTAGTTCCATATTAAATAGTTTGGAAATGTATTTGTTCTGATTTTTGCCGTTATTCTTTTGATCCTCCGGCCTCCCCCCCCCCCCCCCCCAAAAAACACACCGCCTGGTCCGGTGATTTTTTGGGGGCGCGTCTTTTTTTTCTTGGTTTTTTTTTTTTTTTTAAAAAACACCCCCCCCCCC
>Ga0131853_10023909_pt1 | contig 11031 bp, 9 predicted proteins | sample TergutLab28metaG_FD_92764 | JGI IMG/M metagenome (GOLD analysis project Ga0131853, IMG submission 92764) | Labiotermes labralis P1 segment gut microbial communities from Petit-Saut dam, French Guiana - Lab288 P1 (version 2) (version 2) | ecosystem: Host-associated > Arthropoda: Insects >...
AAATACGGCTGTACCATTCTGTACCCACGTTAGTTCTATTTGCCCAGCAGAATGGGAATGTTGCCAGTGCTCGTGGTGGATGTGTAGGGACCACTGCATCAAGGTAATTCCAGCAACACACAACAGTTGCAAGGAACAATCACAATACAGACAAATTTCGTATACATTTCTGGTCTTAACCATGTTTTCTTCTATTCAAAACTATTAGTCCTTTTATTATTCACATGCACGAGAAATGAAAAATTCGAATAAAATAAATTCGTGTCTTTATTTTGGTCCAAGAAGAAAAACTTAAAAAAAAAGTTGAAAAAAATAATTTAAAAAATATGGGTACATTTTGTACCCATATTTTTCTGCAATGGGTACCAAATGTACCCATATTTTGCTGTAATGGCACCAAATGTAACCATATTTTGCTGTAATGGGTACCAAATGTACCCATATTTTGCTGCAATGATACCAAATGTACCCATATTTTGCTACAATTGGTACCAAATGTACCCATATTTTGATGCAATGGGTACCAAATGTACCCATATTTTGCTGTAATGGGTACCAAATGTAACCATATTTTGCTGAAATGGTACAAATGTACCCATATTTTGCTACAGTGGGTACCAAATGTACCCATATTTTGCTGCAATGGGTAGCAAATGTACACACATTTTCTGTAATGGGTACCAAATGTACCCATATTTTGCTGCAATGGTACCAAATGTAAGCATATTTTGCTGTAGTGGGTACCAGATGTACCCATTACAGCAAAAGCTTGATTCCTGCTCCATAATCCAAGGGTTGATGGAATCGTCTATTTCGGGGCCCATCTACGGTCCCCCAGGGGAATCTCTCTGTGTTTCGTCCCAACGACAAAGCAGTACCCGCAACACGTAAGTCGTGGAACCAGAGAAGGCCGTAAATACACCACTACTTCTATCAGCTGGGTATCAACCGACCTTTTTCACATTAGGCTGGCAAACATCCTGTAACAGGTGCAGGAATGAGAAGTCTGCACATTTTCTTTGCACAAACTGCCACGACCAAGCCCATTGCAGAAGCAAACGACACTTACAGGGGAGTAAACTGAGGTAGTCCAAGTAAGGCGGAGCAGATTAGTCGTGCTGGTGCTACCCGTTATGGTATATAGGCTATTAAATATCAGGGAGATATGTTACACAAGTTAGCACCCTTAGGTAAAGTCTCTATGAATTATTGTCTTATATAACGACAGTCTGTACATACTTCAATTCACTGTCCTACAATTCGATGCTAATCAAAACATTCGGAAAGTGTCGTCCAGTAACCCGGGCGTCGAGTGCTCAACTAACAAGATTTTCTGTAATCATGTCAAATACAAACGTCCTTTTTAAGCTCCAGACAGGACTGACAATTGTAGGAGGAATGTCCGTTTTAATTACCGTGAGCTGACAGCAGCGGGCTGTCGCCCGCAGTGCAGTAACCACAGCTGACCAAAACAGATAGCAGCTCAGCAGGGGAGAGGAAAACAATGTGGCTTGTGTTCCAGAATACTTCCATACAGGCTGGAGGCTCATGCAATAATAATAATAATGGCCTTACGTACTCCATGGTGCAAAGTCCTTCTTGAGAAGCCAACTGATTTGCAGCTAGTCAAGAAATTCCCCGCATTTCACAGAACCCGAAGGTTCATTACCGCACTCACAAGCGTCCGCCACCTGTCTCTATCCTGGGCCAACCCAATCCAGTCCATATACTCATATCCCACCTCCTGGAGATCCATCCTAATATTATCCACCCATCTAGGCCTATGTCTCCCCAGTGGTCTCCTTCCCTCCGGTTTCCCCAGCAAGACCCTATACACCCCCTCTCCTCACCAATACGTGCCACATGCCCAGCCCATCTCATTCTTCTCGATTTTATCACAATAATAATGGCCTTAGTAACTTCAATTGTTCAGTTTTCTATGGGGATGCACCAAGCGGTAAGATGTAGCAGCAAGTTTCTGAGGTTCGAATCTCTCAAGGGTCCTGACGGGGATTTGTATGTGTAACTTAACTAACAATGAGCACGTTATTAATATCGGAGAGGACATGGAGGCTATCTCTGTCCTTAACTTCAGCAACTGGCCGCTTTGTTCTCGACTGAAGAGCGCTCAGTAAATACTGGAAGGCATAAATTGTGAGAGGCAGGCCAGCCTTTACATTCTAATTAGTAAAAGTAATTACCTGGTGGACCGGTTTGTTGTTGAACTTATCGCTATAATTTGTGTAGGGACTGTTTCTGTAAGTATGAGGCCATCAACAAAATCCCTACTGAATAATTCATCCAGAATTTCCGCCCAGCCTTCCCTACTATTTAAACACAATTTCCAAACTAAATTCAAGTTAGATTATTCAGTTTAGTGGAAAGGGCCAAATGTTGTGTTACATTCTTGGGTTGCCCAAGTTCAGTTAAGACTCTATTCGGAAAATATGGACAGCTGAAAGGGAGGTCGTTCAGATATTGGGGGCGTATCAGACAGGTTTACGTATTTGTATGGTTTAGGCCAAGCCAATTTGTTCAAATAAAATCCTGGTTTAGAAATCATTCCAACGGCGGGTTTCGTAAACATTGGTAATTTCTTAAATAAATGAGTAACAGTTAGCCTCTGAAGCCTTATTCTGAGGCAGATTAATCCAGTTCGCACACTCTCACACGTTTTCATTGTGATCGGTTTTAATATTGTTCCCCCCGTCTATGCCTAGCTTTCCCAAGTGGTCTCTTCCCTCCTGATTGTCCAACTAAAATTTCATATTCATTTCTCAGCTATATAACCAGTGTTCTTCTACATTTGGCAATTCTAATTATATTAAAAAAAACATATTTTGAGCCTGCTCGCTGTATTGTCTCCAACGCGATCTCACGCTGTTTCCCTAGATCCAAATATTATCCTCGGTGCCCTGTTCTGAACACACTTTATATCGAAGATTCAGGTCTACTGGGACGCGACGTCGTGTCGTTGTGTGAGAAGGGAACTACTCACGCAACGACATGGCGTCGCGTCCCAGTAGACTTGATTCTTCAGAAACCCTGCCGTGAAAAGTAAAAACTTTGGAGATGCTATACCGCCCCGTTCTTTTATTTGCAATAATCCCTTCATAACAGAAATCGTTAAAATATTAATTGAGGAATAAAATTAACTCCATACGGAATTATTGACTTAGTCTTGATTTAACAACGATTGTTATTACCTAAGGATACGAACTAAACAACTAGGTCCATGGAACTGAGTCCTTCTTTAAATGTTTCTAAATTTTCGACTAGTCAAGAAATCTTCTACATTTTATGAAACCGAATTTTCAGTACCGTGTATTCTACATCCCGCCACTTATCCATACATTGAAAGAAATGAATCCACTCCATGCTCCCCATTCTATGTGTTTGGAATCTGTATTAATATTATCCTCCAATCAATGTCTAAGTCATCCAAGTGTTCTCTTTCCGTCAGGTATCCCCACCTAACCCTACAAGCATTTCTCTACTCCACACGATCCACGCACCTCATCCGTCCCCTCCTCATTGACTTGAATACCCGAATAATATTTCGTGAGGACAAATCATGAAATTCTTCATTATGACTTAAGAAAATTTGAAGAAGAGTTGAATTCAAGGTTGATCAGTGAATATAAATCGAAAAGGATGTCATAGAATTTCCATGATCTGATTTCAGACATACCGGCGTTTTCCTGCAGGTTAAGGTGGAAATATTAAGATTTTAGTCGGAACGACAGGTCTGCCTGCCAAGATTTGAATCCAGAAGTCATCGAATATGAAGCAGTAGCTGTAACCACGCAACCGTGAATTCCAAACCCTTGTTGGAAAATAAAAGTTACCTCAACTGTGCAAAATATTTCGGACATATTACAGAATGTTGCATTCACTATGGCCACCCGGTGGTACATAATTTTGTAGTAAAAAGGTAAAGAAGTCCCGTTACAGGCCCGGAGGGTCCCAGAGGGTTCCAGCAGGATAAGGTTCCCAGATTTCGTGACAACGGCACAGGATGGTGGTAGGTTGTCAGCCTTACCCACAGGCCACCTTTACCCCCAGGAAATACTCTGGTACTCATTTCTGTTAGAGGCTGAGTCGACCCCAGGACCATAGTGCGATCGGAAGGATTTTGTGTCAATGAAAAATCCAATGACACCAGCTGGGACCTAATTTTTTAGTGCTTCAGCATATCTTAGAAACTCTAGTGATGTAACACTGGTGAGAGGTACAGAGTTTAAAGACAAATTTTAGAGAAGGATTAATAAGTTTGGAGAATCATTGTTCAAAACAAAATTTATATTCAAAGTTCTCATGACGAAACACAGACTTTGTGTGAATAATCGCCAGTGTATATGCTAAGGTCCTTACTAAATAATATTAATATCATTGCAGGCACACTTAAGTTAGCTGTCTGGACGGCTTGGTGTTGAAAATTCTGTAAATAAGATAAGACCTTCATTCGAAACACGAACAAAGAACTTCAGATTTATTTCCTCATATTCTCTTACAAGTGTTTGAAATTGCCCTGGTCTCATACTCACAACCTTAATTTTCCTTTCACTGCTGGAAAGTTACTGGGCTTCTCAAAAATAAAACCTCCACTTTTCATCTTCCTCACTACAAAGGCTCACCTTCTTTGTAACCCCAAGCCGATTCACACCCACAACCCACCTACAATTTCCACGAGGCTTCTTATATAGTTAATTCTTAAAGTGTTGAAGCTCAACTACTGAAGTATATGTTTACAAAGAAATGTACATATATAGCGCAGTGTGAGGGGGAAAGATGGGTACTTAGAAAAATACAGGGCCAACACAAGATAATGAAGGAACATGGAGAATAAAAACAAATGAAGAATTAGAAATTCTAATTTTAAAATAATATCGTAAGATTTATAAAATCGCAAAGATTACGCTGGGCAGCTCATGTAATCAGAATGGACACAATACGAACTGTCAAAAAACTAACTGAATGGGAACCATGTTCATCAAGACCAGTAGGAAGACCAAGACTGAAATGGCTCGAACAGGTAGAAGAGGATTTAAAGAAGATGGAAGTGAGAAACTGGACAGAGAAGTGTAAAGATAGAAGATTGTGGAACGAAATCGTAAAGCAGGCCAAAACCCACCAAGGGTTGTAGCGCCAATCGAAGAAGAAGAAGAAGAAGAAGAAGAAGAAGAAAAGAAGAAGAAGAAGTGTGAGGAGGAAAAGTTTATGGGATGATGGAAAAGAAAGCGCTGCTGAGAAAGTTTTTGGTACCTGGACGGGATGAAAAATTGGAAACCGAAAAAAAATCCACAGTGACGAGCTACTTAACGAAGTAATCTTACGGCACTGAAATCAAGGATTATGAGATTGGCAAGGTATGCAGTACGTATGCGAGAATTGAAACGCATACAGTTATTTTGTTAGAAGACTTAACCAGTTTGACGGCAGTTAACGTAATATATCTGACTGAAGAGATTGAGTAAAAAAGGGAATTTTTAGTAGATTATGCTTCAGTCTTTCGATTAGACTCCATTAATTAAAAAAGAGTTTAATTACACAAAAGTGAACATTTTTTCACATATAATACCTCTTTTGACAAAGCAAAATATAATTATGATCTAACAACTAAAAGCTTTGTTTGCTACCAAAGGGAAATACTTCTATTAATGGGTTCCAGTATGAAATCAGAAACACTCTAGAATATATGGCACTGTTCGTTCTTTTATTCTCCGGTATTTCGTGAGGTTTCCAATACCCAAGTTTATGTGGCGTCGAATGATATGATTAGTGAATACCAGATTAGAGTACTTGAGGGTTGTTTGACCGTGCATCTTCCTCATGAAGTAAAATGAAATGCCAATTTGATGCAACAACGTAGTTTTATTGATGTATTCTTAGCTCTACATGTTTCGGGTACATACGCCCATCATCAGGAGCATTAGATGTTGAGTTGCAGCATATGATTTTCTGCACCGAGTTTTTGTATAGATGGTGGTCTTGAGAGCCGCTGTGTAGGTCGTGTGTACGGTGCGGATGGTGCCGTGCACCATACGCACCGTACACACGACCTACACAGCGGCTCTCAAGACCACCATCCATCCAAAAACTCGGTGCAGAAAACCACATGCTGCAACTCAACATCTAATGCTCCTGATGATGGGCGTATGCGCCTGAAACATGTCGAGCTAAGAATACATCAATAAAATTACCTAGTTGTATCAAGTTGGCATTTCACTTTATTTCATATTAGAGTACATTTGAGCATTACTAATCGGGTTGTAATTTACGGCACGATTCTTCCCTATACCTCAAAGTTCTGCAGCAAAATACAGAAAGCTTCGGTTGGGATAGCTTAGAGATTCGAAAATTGAACTTTCCAAATAGAAAGTGTTGCTACCTCTACTGCCACGCTCGGAAATACGTACAATCCTACAGTTTAAGACAAGTGGCGTATTAATTCATTCAATAAGCAACCTGAGTCCTAAGTCAGACAGTGACAAGGTTCGGACGGTCGCATGTGGATGTCTGCGTTAGAACCCTGGCCAGTATATGGAAGTGAACAAAGTGTCACTGAGACGGGGTTTTTTTTCCGAGTAATTCAGTTTTCACCTGTCCTTTACTTCCGCCAATATTCAATGTTCATTCACGCATTTATTATCGATGCTATACGACGGTGTCATCAAAAACAACGTTTTTTTATGTAATTCGTAATTCGGCCGGTATTTCGTCGACCTTGGTACTTCAATATCGCGTTTATCGGACACACACTGTCTGTTTCAACTACACTTACATTTATAGTTAATATAACAAATCGGTCGAAGAAAAATTTAAAATCTATCCAATAGCAGCTTCTCCATAAAATCGCTTTGCACGATTTGTTCCTTCTTGCATGTTACGCCGTGTCGGGCAAATAGTTCCCAAAATTTCGCAAAAATCGTAGTGCCTTCCTCAGCATGGTCGAAACTTACACCGTCCCACTGTCTTACTGCTTGAGTCTTAAGATGAATTTGCCATTGTCTTTCGAAATGTAGGTAAATATTTAGGTCTACCCTATAAGATTTGAAGACTTTAGGAACCAAGGCTTGGGAATCTTAGTTCTCGCGTGACACTTCTGTATTGTATTATTTTTCTTCTTCTTCTTGTTATCGAAATTTATGATTTTATGCTCTATGCTGCACCACATTTTATGCTCTATGCTGCACCACATTTCACAACATTTAATGTTCAGTTTGCAAATTGCTGATTTTGTTTGCTCTATTAGCAGCTGTTCATAAAATAGTCTGTTAATTACGACACTACTTCAATTAAGTTTATCAATAAACACTGGAATATTTAATCAGTTCCAACCTTAAAGTTTGAAACCGAAGACTCTTCTCTTCAGTAAGTGCAAAACGTCGTGGGAATTTTAGAGCTATGTGCTTAGTCCAGACAGTAATTTTTAATTATTTTCATCGTATCACCGTGCATTCTGTAGATTATTTAATTACACACACCAACACATGCATATATATATATATATTATTTAAGAAATTTTAGCAAGGAGCAAAGTATGCTCCCTGAGGATGATGTTGTGATCGAAACATGTAGGAGCGTTTTAAGTGTTTTAATGCAAATTTTAGACTTCTTAAATAATATATAAGTGCATGGGTGTGCGTGTGTTGGTGTGTGTAATTAAATAAACTACAGAATGCACTGTGCAACGATAAAAATAGTTAGTATCCAACACGCAAAACTCAACAACTACAAGAACACCAAGCTAAAGTTATTAAAGACAAATGCAGGTAATTCACTGAATGTTTTAAATTATAACTTAAGCAAGGAACAATATATGCTCCCTGAGGATGATCGTGTGATCGAAACATGTAGGAGCGTTTTAAGTGTTTTAATGTAAATTTTAGACTTCTTAAATAATATATATATGCCAATCCAGGCCTGTAACGGGACTGCTTTACCTTTTACCCTTTTTAAGTAATATATATATATGGGGGACCGCGGTAGCACAGTGGTTAAGGTACTGTGCTACAAATCGGAAGGTCGCTGGTTCGATCCCAGCTGGTGTCAGTGTATCTTTCATTGACATAAAATCCTTCCGATCGCACTATGGCCCTGGGGTCGACTCAGCCTCTAACAGAAATGAGTACCAGGAGCATTTCCTTGGGGTGAAAAGCAGCCGGTGCGTAAGGCTGACAACCTACCACCATCCTGTGCCGTTGTCACGAAATCTGGGAGCCCTAACTTCCTGGAACCCTCTGGGCCTCTCCAGGCCTGTAATGGGACTGATTTACCTTATATATATATATATATATATATGTGTGTGTGTGTGTAATTAAATAAAGTACTTTGTAATTTTACGATGATATTTTATTAAGTAATTCACCTTCTCAGTTATTAAAGTTTAATGCTTATCCACCACATTTGACTAAGAGTCTCAAGAACTTAATTCAGCAAACACAGTACGTACATAAGCCTATATCGCTTTCTATGTATTTAAATTGAGACACTTTAAAACTGCTTAAGCCTTCTTTCACTCAAAAACTTCATACTGCGCTCTTCATGCAGCAGCAAGTCAGGTAAAAATGTATTTCATATTATGTAATGGAAAACAAGTTTTATAGCAATGTTATGCTGATAAAAAGAACATAAGTGATTTAACTCGTCCGTTGCCTGTGTAGGTTAGGGCAAATATGTGTCCATGTCAGGCAGAAGTAACGTACGAATTTAAACTTTATCGTAGCAAAATTAAGGCACTAAATTTTTTCGATACTGCTGTGATTCTATTGATTGAATTTATCATATTGCTGCAGACAGTATGATCAAAACAAGTACACACAAAAAAAAACTAATTACGCCCGGTTATATTAAGCTGTGCCTTAACGAGTAATCTTTATTACTAATAATATTAGAGCCACGTGTTCCGACTAGTGTTAGCCATTCTTAATCCCGTTCAAAACTTTCCATTTCAAATACACTGCAGGTAACATTTTCGAAGAATTAACCCACTTTATAGTTAGTATAAAATTGCTTGTTTTTCTGGTATTTGTTACATTTAAAAACAAACAATTTTTTTTACATTAGAGAAGGCATCACGAAATGCTCTAACGAAGTATATAATGAACACATTTATATATGTCAGCATGTAGCCTGTTACTCCAATAAATACTTGTGCTGACGTATATTAGTGTGTTCATTACAAACAAAAATTTTATTGTGGATTAAGAGACCAGAAAATATTTTGCTTTGTTTTAAATTACAAAAAAAAAAACTGCTGATCATTCCAATACTTACTTGAACTTGAATGTTCGGAATGGGTTACAGAAAATACGACAATAGTCGAAACATGCAGCCATGTCCTTGTCAATAACAGTACTTTTCAATAATAAATGTTACCAGCATTACTTGAAATGTACTGCTTAATATCTTCATTGCTGCACCATGCATTTTGTAATTTATTTAATTAACACACCAACAAATGCATATATATATATATATACAGTCTTTAATAATCTAAAATTTACATTAAAACAGCATGCTGTCACAGCACCAAATTAATATAACGCAGTAAATCGCTGAGTGTTTTAAACTGTAACTTTAGCAAGGAACAAAGTATGTTCCCCGAGGATGATCGTATGATCGAAACATGTAGGAGCGTTTTAAGTGTTTTAATGTTAATTTTTGATTATTAAAACTATATATGTGCATTTGTTGGTGTGTTACTTAAATAAAGTATTACTTAATATAACACCTGTGTAATTGGATTTTACCTTCAAAGTTGTATTGATAAACTAAGCGTTATGCCCCCAGACAATTATAAGGATATGATGAAATATTTACACAGAACAGGACAATTAAAACGGATACTGTATGATACAAACTTCATTCAGTTATACTGAATATTATGTTCCAGTTTCGAAGTTATCGTCGGCAAGCGTCTTGGTTACTCGAAACTGAGGTATAGAAAAGGCTCAACAGTCTAACGTTACAGAACCTAACATTTCTTTAAACACCCTTACTTATTATCAAATGAAAGTGTTTAAAGATTCACATGTTAACAGAACATTTTCCAGTTTTAATATCATAGCTCAGAACTATCGAGAGCTTTTCAAAAACACCCACATAAGCATCGTACGACAGTAAACAAACAAGGACTCACCACCTTCTTCCACATACGGACCAGCCGTTGCTGGCAAAATAAACTGCCCTAGCAGCAGAAGAGCGCCAGCCAGCACTAAAAGGTACATCCTCATGATCTTCCAACAGGTGTTGTCGTTTCGTCCTGGGCGACGTCGAGCGGCTACGTGGGATCTCTCGGCTGGGCGCCGGGTTTATATCTCCAACCCTACTGCCCCCCTGAATGCAGCCCCAAGTTTAGTCCTACGCAGCCGGCACTCGGCAGCAATACGCAAGCGTAATGGAGAACGAAGAAAAAACTCGCAGCGACCAATAAGGATTTAGAACGCAAGGCACCGGCCTACTGTGATTGGGGGAGAGCTTAAAAAATAAGTAAGGGAGATATTACGAAAAACAGAGCGCACGAATTACACCCACGCAGGGGCACTATTCATGTGGATAATGGCTGTGTCGTATATTAGGGTGGAAAAGGTGGAAAATCACCCGGCGACGCAGGGAGAAGAGTTATTTCTAGTGGACTGTGGTAGAAATTTAAAGACAGTTCAAACGGAGAGCATGCCGTCTCTACGTTTTACCCTGAATTCACTTGTAACAGTTGAATGTAGGCATAAATTTTCCTCCAAACCTTGCTTGTGCACGTTCTGAATTATCATTTCGGTTTCGTTGCTCGGTTATTATTATTATTATCATCATCATCATCGTCGTCGTCGTCGTCGTCGTCGTCATCTCCTTTATGCATGGTATTTATACTTATAATCCTGAGACAAACTATGTCCCTAGGGAATGCAGTGTTGCAGCTATTCTGTTGTTACTATTCATGGTGCTTATGTCGTTAGTTTCAGTGTTGAATCTATTGTATTTTTACATTAGCACTTTCCGAATTATGTGTGCAGTGCCCAATATGGCTGT
>Ga0131853_10023911_pt1 | contig 11031 bp, 8 predicted proteins | sample TergutLab28metaG_FD_92764 | JGI IMG/M metagenome (GOLD analysis project Ga0131853, IMG submission 92764) | Labiotermes labralis P1 segment gut microbial communities from Petit-Saut dam, French Guiana - Lab288 P1 (version 2) (version 2) | ecosystem: Host-associated > Arthropoda: Insects >...
ACATGTTTCGAGCTTTCGGGAAGCTCATCATCAGGAGATCATTTTCCCTGTACAGTCAGCCTCTGGTATAGTGTGTAATCTTTGCTGTAGCCCTCCCGTTCTCCTACGTGTTCTGCTCCTGACAGTGTTGTTAAATAGACATAATAAAAAAAGTTATGGGAAAGCAAGGTAAGAGTTTCGTCCATCTCTCTACCTGCTTACAGACCTGCTATGAAATGGGCTGGCTGCACTGGCTTTACCCTACCATGTAGAAGGGCCGCCGACAACGGGTTGGGGCACCGGAGAAAAATTTTTATTCGGGCCCCACAGCAAAGGCGGAACGACTAAAAATCTTTACATGAGATTTGTATTGATCTCTCTCTCTCTCTCTCTCTCTCTCTATATATATATATATATATATATATGGATATAGATATACATTCCCTGTCCTGACTCTCAGTTGCAGAGTGACTTAGGCTTACTCTGAAAGTGTTAATTTGTACAATCTAAAAATAAAGATACAACAGAGAAATACAAATCCATGTGCACAATACTCGGTTCCCGGATTAATTACCGAATATTAGCTTACCGGACGACAATATTTCACATGCAGAGTTTGTATCGTCAAAAGCGGGATAAATTTCAACAGATATTCGGCCAGCACCTAAATCGATATTATATGGAAAACAACGAAAAATCCTCAGGTAAACCGGTCTCCACGTCTTCCGGATATGAAGCACAAAATACATTCCTACCAACTTTCAGTATCTCACAGTCGCTGTCTCGAAAGGTCACATTTGGTGTCGAGTCTATATTCATAAAAAAAAAACTTCAACACGCAACACGAGTGCGTCTCGAAAGACTGAGGCACTTATCAGTCTTTCAAGTGTTAAAAGTGCTTTAATTTCTTATATATATATATATATATATATATAAGAAATCAAAGCACTTTAACACTTTGGTTATGTTCTTCTTTTTCTTAAAATTGGATGCTGTCACATGCTCATCATTATTATAAAAAATTGGTAAACTTGGTTCTAGATCAACATTTTTCTATGTATATTATGGAACATATAAAATATTTTTACATATTTTGTTAATTACGTATTAATAAAGTTACACACAAAAGAACATGAATGAACTGTATCAGTGACTTTTGTTTTTCCTCACGCAGTTGCAAAAATGTGTATTAGCTTCGTCATTCGTCTGTCTGTACATCCGCACGGAACAGAGCGAGTACCACAGGGAATGATCCGTGAAATTTCATATTTGTGATTTTTAATGAATTCCGTTGGCTTGTTCCGATTTTGTTTAAAATCGGACAAATATAAGGCACTTTAGATGAAGGTCTACGTAAATTCATGACCTCACGTCCTAACTATTTATTAAAATCGAGATAGAAGGTGCTCTTTTGTGTGGTACGCGCTGAGGCGGAAGAAAAATTTTCCGTGGACAGACCGCGTTCCCTGTGACGCATGATATGAGGCCGAAGAAACAGTTAAGCAGAGGGCACGATCAATTGCAAAAAGTCGAATATCTTCGTTTAAGCGACATCTACTGTAAATACCCCCAATTATCATATCTCGTTGATGACTGATTCTGTAGCTAAAATACAGAGAAATCTTATAGCGACTGTTCAAGTACGCAATATTTAAAGTATTTAATATCTCATGACAAGAACAGAGGGAAGGTGCCGGAATTATTACGTTCTGCGAGCAATTCCTAACTTTAGTAGAGGACATCCCGCCGTGTTACGAATTCAATAACAAGATATATATGTACTCAGTCGAACACAACAATTTTTTATTGCATTAGTGGCTACTAGTTTCGGTCGTCACGACCATCATCAGTCCAATGCTATACAAAACACACAAAAAAAACTACATGTAACCACTTTTTAAGTTTTGTGTAGCATTGGCCTGATGATGGTCGCGACGACCGATACTGGTAGGCACTAATGCAACAAAACATTGCTGTGTTCGACTGAGTACATATATGTCTTATTAATGAATTCCTAACTTGTTTACTCTTATTACATACGTAACAAACAGGAACTTAGATAAACATATAGATGTGTTAACAAACATATATGCATGAAGTCGATATTCATGGCAGTTATTTTGAGCTTTCGCAGTTCGTAAGTGAAAAGCGTAGGCACAAAGCCATCTCGCAGACCCCACTCCGTATCCCTGTCAGGCAAACAGCCTCAGGCGCAATGGATTCGCGAAAGTGGATTAAAGTGCTGCAGCACGGCGCGATCGGGAAACTTCAATACACCGGTTGTTAGGTTATCGATTTTTGATCATGTTATGGAACAATGGAACCAAGACGGTCCAACCAGAGCCGTTCGGCGATGAATGGTATGGAAAATATTGACAAATTTGTGTCCCTTCGACAGTTGAGCGCAATCAAAAAATATCTTCGAAGTACTGTAACTGGCAGTTGCTTAGCACAGAGCTTTCGAAAGTGGGGAGCTTTCAGGGGGCCACCGACAATGTAACCCACAACGAAGGTTCTAAATTAGTTTTGTTCGTGAAAGGCCACATTAAATTGGGGGGTCATACAATTTAATAGAAAATTACTACACGACTATTTTTAAACAAAGTTTATAAATTATTTTGTTTAGATCTTTCTACATCAGTTTAAGTCGTTTTTATTTGTTACGGGGTCTAACAATTTTTCTATTACATCAAGCTAAACTCAGACTAAAACAGCGTGAGAACACTGGATTGGATTTGTTGTCTGATCGGTCGTGTTCGATTCTTGGAATTAGCATCCTATTTTCTTTACAGCTAGTTCTGTGCCCAGAATAAAAAAAAAAAAAGGAGATGGAGCTGTTAACTAAAGTAGGCGTGACCGGAGTCTTGGGGTATTCTAAGAGCAAATTCACACACATATACGTCTTAAAATGAGATGTTTCTTTTTATTGGGTGCAAAGCGGTTGTAGAACATAATGAGAATATTGTTCGAAATAAAAACTGTTGCCAAGATACAGCACGTGGGAACTGACAACATTCAGAAGCAGACGGTTCGTCTAAATAATATTCGGTATTTTGATTGACCGCTTCGAGGAATCGGTTCTTATTTTTATATCTATGTAGCCTAACTGGGGACCGCGGTAGCACAGTGGTTAAGGTGCTGTGCTACAAATCGGAAGGTCGCTGGTTCGATCCCAGCTGGTGTCCTTCGAAACTTTCATTGACATAAAATCCCTCTGAGCGCACTATGGCCCTTGTGTCGACTCAGCCTGTAACACAAATGAGTACCAGGAGCATTTCTTGGGGGTAAAGGCGGCCGGTGCTTAAAGCTGACAACCTTACCACCATCCTGTGCCGTTGTCATGAAATCTGGGAACCTTAACTTCCTGGAACCCTCTGGGCCACTCCAGGCCTGTAACGGGACTGCTTTACCTTTCACGTAGCCTAACTAACAATTCTCACTTTCGGAACGCCTTGAATTTTTTTCTACAGTTGTCACAAGATGACAGGAAAGTTATTTTCACTTATGTCAGCGCAGAATAGGCTGATGATTACAAATGACATATATCGTTACTAGCACAAGAAGAGTTAATACTTAAAACATATAAGTACTTACAGTAAGAAGCCGACGCCAAATTTAGTTTAAAATCGGTTCTTTGCACGGGGTACGTTCCAGACCCTGTCTTGTTGCATATCCCGAAGTTTCTCTCCACTGTCATCCAGGTAATGCTTAAAACTAATCTAAAGTCTTTGATATATTCAGACCAGGGAGATTATTGTGGGCTGGTCTTGTAGTTAGGGCGATGGTAAGAGGAACTTGATAAAGAAATTCGAGTTGAGAAATATTTCTGAAAGCTCTGCTTGCAATGTCAAGCATAATTGGAGAGATAAAATTAAAACGAAACAATCTACGTTCAGTCATCTTCAAGTAGCGGACATTCGGCCAACTGGTGAAGGAACTTCCTACCTTCATAGAACCCAAAGCTTCACAGATTCTACCCTGGTGAATTGCAATCCTGTTCATACATTTACGGCGTTAAAATTGCTAGCCAGCTAATCAATTTCAGAGCGTCAACAAGCGAAACTCTTGTACCCTGACAATAAAGGCACTATGTTCTGATACCTGTTTAGCAGACTACACGGCGTCACACTAATTACCTGCACCGTCTGGTATTTGGTGTCGTACAGATAGCCCTCCATGTTAGACACTGTGCTCCAGCAGCAGTGTCTACAGCTCCACACGGACCTATCAAATCCCTAAACAAATATACATTTATTCTTCGGATGATATACAAACAAGCAAACATCGGTACTAATCTAGCCCTCGCGCTTTGTATTCTGGGATCCTAGGTTCAAATCTCGGCCAAGGAAACTTCTATTCTAACGGAGGTTTTCGTGATTCTCCTCTGCCTCTAGGAAGTTGACTGGAAATGGCCTCAAATTAAGCAATGACCGCCTCCTTCCACATTCTTTCCACTTCATTATTCACTAACCATCCCACCATTCAGGGCTGTCCAATCTCAGGAACTAAGAGTGTCGTTCAATAAAAAAAATCCATCGTGCTATTTAACACATAACTCATGAAACAACAATTTGTCACAACTCGCAGACACACAATTGTAAAGGGTGCTCATAAAACTTGACATATCCTTAATAGACCAACACTTAGGGATGTTATGTTTGTACGAAAACATAAGAACAAGCATTTTTTTTTGTGGACACAGTGCTTTGACAGGTGTGTTTGTAACCCAACTGTCTGTTCATGCGCGAGTCTCAGTTTGACCAACTGTGGGGGGTCATGACAAATTGCTCTTTCATGAGCGACACGTTTCATTTTGTGTGATTTAATCACTGTAATAATTTTAGATGTAGAGCATAAATGTTGTAAGTATTCAATGTGAAATGTTCTCTAGTTCTATATACATCTGTCTAAGCGTGATTTTTCTTACATAAAATCAACGTTAAACTTTGGACTATACTTACACCGTCCAGGGTTTTTGTCTAGAGGAATTAAAGAAGTCACTCTCCTTGTCGATAATTGAAACCAGGACCGCCAGATGAGTCGCATTACAGAGAACTCGATAATATGGACGAACAATTAAGCAATAAGAAAATCTGAACAACGGGCCCTGATTGGGTGAACCCAATTGAGATAAAATAATATTAAAGCGAATTATAGACAAATAGAAAACAAGATTTGGCCTGCACTAAAAGGGTTGGTGTAAGGGTATCGTAACCTATGTGTTTTCACGGGGAAAAGCTGGTTGTATTTCAGATTTTTTTTTGTCAAATATATTTTGAGCAAAAATCCTTACGCTTATCTATTTGCGTTGTCAGATTCAGGGTTCCAAAGTTTATGTCTTCATTGAGCCAAGAAACGTGGGCCGGGATAGCGTAATCGGTATAGCGACTCGCTACGGGCTGGAAGGTCCGGGGATCGAATCCCGGTGGGAGCGAGATTTTCTGCACCTGTCAAGACCGGCCATGGTGTCGACCCAGCCTCCTATGCAATGGGTACTGGATCTTTCCGGAGATAAAGCTGCCAGGGCGTGGCGTTGACCATCCACCCCAACTAACGTAGAGGTTAAAGAAAGAGTACAGCTATACTTATACTCCCCCTCTGGGCCTTCGTGGCCTGTTCTAGGGTGAAATTTACCTTTATATTAACTGAGCCCAGAAACGTTTAAATCGGGTCCTGCATGGTGATGAACTTCTGACTTCACATGGCATAGCTAATACTAACTGCTCATGAGTGATCCTGTATACAGTCAGAAACAAGCACGAAGGCCTTGGAAGGTGTGCAAACAAAGCAGCAGCGACGCTGACAGTCATAATGTTTGTGTAGGTACGAGTATAACAGTCGATTTCAGTAAGACAATGGGCTTGTTAGAAGTAATCTAATTAACTGAATGTTTGGCCAACTCGTAAATTTCTAGACCCAGGATCACTCGTCACGCACCGCCGCCGGATAAAACGAATTTCCACACTCAGGATGCCATAAAAAAACGCATGTAGGTGATATGTTCCATATTCCGTGCATTAATTAGACGCATAAAATGTATTAAAGACCAAAAAATATATTTTAAGTTTTATTGATGTGATTTTACTTTATTATGGTCACAAACACATTTCGGCCAGTCATGTGGCCATCTTCAGGGTGCACTCTTTTATAACAAGAATACAGTTGTCATTAAAATATGTCCGAACCACTCCACAGTATTAAAAATCATATAATTTCTGGTAAAAATTCAATGGGGAGTAATAAAATAAAAAAAGGTACAGGTACAGTTCACCCTAGAACAGGCCACGAAGGACCAGAGGGGGAGTAGGTGTGTAGCTCTACTCTTTCTTTAACCTCGGCGCTAGATGGTGTGGGTGGTCAAAGTCACGCCCCGACCGCTTTACCACCGGGAAATATCCGGTACTCATTGTATGGGAGGCTGGGTGGGCCGCAGGGCCGGTCTGGACGGGTGCGGAAAACTTCACCCCTACTGGGATTCGATCCCCGGACCGCCCAGCCCGTAGCGAGTCGCAATACCGACTGAGGTATCCCAGCCCACAATAAAAGAAAACATGGATGAATATAAGAATATCGGAAGTTAAATATATTGAGTGTGTGGAGTGATGTACGAGGGCTGTCCGCAAAGTACCCAGCCATTATGAATATCTCCATAACCGGCCATGTGGCCTTGGTGTAACTTGGCAGCCAGTCGGAAGAGACCTTACTCTGCATCCGCGAACAGTCACTCTCCCGTGGGGCTAGTCAGTCGGCAGTGAGACGCCGTTGACTGAGTTTGTGTACTGTGTGACCGTCGCATTCACAATGACCGGGCGAGCAGATCAGCTTCATCACAACAATGGGCCTGTCCATTCTACAGCTCTCGTGCAGGCATTTTGGCAAAGTATCACAACACCCATGTCTGTCAGCCCCCGTACAGTCCAGATTTGACTCCCTGCGACCTCTGGCTTTTCCCAAAGCTAAAACCACCGTTGAAAGGGAGGAGATTTGTGAATGCGACGGTAACACAGTACGCAAGCCCAGTCAACGGCGTCTCACTGCCGACTGACTAGCCCCACGGGAGAGTAACGGATGAAGAGTAATGGCTCTGACTGGCTGCAAGTTACATCAAAGCCACGCGACGGGTTTTCGAGATATTCAAAATGGCTGAATACTTTCCGGACAGCCCTCGTATACAGCAGATACATGTGGTGAATTAAAACCCAGACTTTTGGACTATGTGTAGTATTATGTGATGTGTTATTCGAATCTTAACCGGAAACTGTATGGTTTTTAACACTGTGGAGTGATCCAGACACATTTTAATGACAATTTTTTCTTTTTCTCAAAGAGTTCACTCTGAAAATGACCAGATGACTGGCCGAAACATGTTGGTTACCATAATACACTAAAATGACGTCAATAAAATTAAAGTGCATTTGTTGGTCTTTAATACATTTTTTGCACGCGTGCCGGTCTTCACGTCAAGTTTCCGTTATAGTTGTCCGATAATAACCGAAAATGGAACATTTCCGAAAACTTCAGTGATAATGCTGGACGCCAAGTTCAATGAAAATCTATTCGCGAGTTGTCTACACCCAGTAGACACTCAGGTTGCCTACAGCAAACCTGAGAGGACAATTTGTATCTCTCGTTTCGAAAGCGCCAAGAACGACCAGCATCCAAAAATTAATACTTTCCTCTCACGTAGTGAAACACAACACCAAGAGCTAGTTGCCCTTGTAGTTAATTAACATTAATTAACGCCACTAATATTAATACAGGACTGATTCCATTCATTCTTGAATGCGGACTTAGACGAAGGTGAGTGGACGGCTTCACCCCAGGCCCGTAGCCAGGCCAATGAACACAGTGAGTACAGCAGCCTCCATTCGGGTGCAAATAAATAGTGTACATTTATCCATACACGAATAAAATGTTCTTTATATATACACACACACACACACACACACCACACACACATGTACGATACACCACAGTCGGTAGGACTCTTCTGGACGAGAGATCATCCCCTCGCAAAGGCCTCTACCTGACAACACACAACATTCATATCAAACATTCATGCCCCGCTAGGATTCAAAACCACAATCTCAGGAGGGGAGCAGTCGCAGACTTACGCCTTAGACCGCGTGGCCACTGGGACCGGCATAAATATATGTTATGTATTCATAAGCGTAAAAGTCCCTTTGTCAGGACCTCAAAATCAAAACTTTAATTACATAATGCGTTCTATGACAGTGTACAAACACCCTGCCTATACATACATTTTTGAAAATGAGGTGTTTCCAACCAAGGCGGTTCAACAGAGACAACACGTGGATGCGGTAGGGTGGGGCACGTTTTTAAGCGAGCTGACCAGCATGTTTGTGTTTGATACTTTTCTAATTCCTAGTGGGTGCATTGCACCCCACTTGCTGTCCCCTGGCTACATGACTGCTTTACCCCTGCATATACAGCCCCAATTTCCCCTGAGGTGTGAGTTTCAGTGGAACCCAGAGCTGGCCTGAAGCCTGTAGTGGAAACAGAGAAACCTCCGCCTCCGCCGAGAATCAAATTGCGGTCGTTTAGACTCTAGACGAGGCACTATACCCACTCAGCTATGCAGACCCCCGTGTAAAGTGTAATGCAGTAAGCCATATGTATCAATATAGATAAAACCATTACGTCTCTCCGACGTATATTTGCGTTCATTGACGCAGTGGCGCTTACCCCACCAAACAACGGCCTTACTTTGTCGGCTGAAGGCCTTACTTTGTCGGCATGCAGCCAGCCAAGGGGTGTACATAAATCGAAGTTCTGACAAATCAGGTGTCAGCACTATACACGGGTTACGAATTGGGATGGATAAGGAAGTACGAGGGTGAGTCAACTGAAAACCTTAAATACATTTTATCTCGTAATTTATTGAACACAAAAGGTACACAATGACTTCATTTTTCTATGTAGTATCGTACTGCCACCTGTCGGCCACTCTTCAAACCATGAGTATCACTGTTGAAACTTACAAGACAACCGAGCTGTGGTTCGAAATTTTACCGCACTTTTAGGGTTTTCATTTGACTCTCCCTCGTAGATATAGCAGATCGTGCGGTACTGTCTGTAATCCGTCAATCACACTCAACATGCGTCTCAAGGCGTGTGCTGTCTACTACAGCCCCAAATCTGAGATTGTGAGTTCGAAACCCAATCGGGGCGTATATGTAAGTTTGCATTTTTCTGTGTCTGTGTTGTCTTGTGTAGGCAGAGGACTTGCGATGGGCCGAAACTCTCCTTCACGGAGTCCTCCTCAGATCACTAGATGTAAGAGTCGTCACCCGGAAAAGGGAAAATTTGGTGCCATGCAGCCAGATCTTGAAGCAATGGGGACTGCGCGAAAAGAGCGACGGCAACAAACCACTTCAAACTGCTTTGGAGGCAGAAACAATTAAACAAGTTGATACCTTCGGATTGCGATATTGTTTAAAAAACATTTAAATTCCCGGTTCCGATCTTCCCAGAATACACTATTCCCCTTCCAAAGATGGGGTTGTTATTAGTTATGGATATGAGCCGGGTTAGCTCAGTCAGTATAGCGACTTGCTACGGGCTGGGCGGTCCGGGAATCGAATCCCGGTGGGAGAGAGATTTTCCAGACGGGCTCTGGGGCCCATTCAGCTTCCTACACAATGATTACCGGGTCTTTCCCGTAGGTAAATCGCCCGGGGTATGACGTTGACCACCCACCTCCATCTAGGGTCGTGGTTAAAGAAAGACTAGAGCTATAACTCCATTCCCCTTCTGGGCTTTCACGGCGCGTTCTAGGTTTAATTTTACGTTTACCTTTATTATTAATGGCAATGCCTGCTGTGTATTGCGAGAACCACATCAAATACATGAAAAAAGCTTACAGTGCGCCGGAAAAAATGTGTTTTGCAATGCTATGCTTTGAAAATTTAGTTATTATTACATGTACTTTAACACAAAAAAAAACACTGAACATTGACAATACACTATGTTTTGACGTTTTGTTGACCGTGCGTCTCAGTATATTTATCTCAGTATTTAACCAACTTGATGCACAAAATTTCTTTCACAATAAGTTTTATTTCATGCCTATACATGTCTCGAGCACATGTGCTCATCTTCAGGAGGTCAGCCTCTGGTATCATCACACCTATAGGCGTGATGATACCAGAGGCTATGTAATGCTATTTTGACCTCCTGATGATGAGCACATGTGCTCGAAACATGTAGAGGCATGAAATAAAATTATTGTGAAACAAATTTTGTGCACCAAGTTGGTTAAATACTGATATAAACACACCATGTGTTTGTTTGTCATATGATTTTCCAAGAAGGAAAAAAAAAAGCTATTATTTCCTCCACAATATTAACGGACTGATCTTCATTTTTTATGGTTGCTCTCCCCTTGGTGTTATATTACTATTATAAAAAAACTATATAGATTTTCCGTCCAGCACAACTGTTCATTTCCTGTAACACAGCTACGTGTTTCGCTCCACTTATAAGACCGTTATCAGGCTGTCAAACAACAAATTTAGAAAAGGCTAATCTGCAAACAAGATATAGGCTTATTTCTTTCTCTGTGATGTCTCAGTATTATAAAAAAAGTTTACTTACTTACTTACTTACTTACTCACTCACTCCATGGTGCAGAGTCCTTCTTGAGAAGCTAACTGGTTTGCAGCTAGTCAAGAAATTCCCCGCATTTCACGGAACCCGAAGGTTCATCACCGCATTCACAAGCGTCCGCCAACTGTCTTTATCCTGGGCCAGCCCAATCCAGTCCATATGCCCACATCCCACCTCCTGGAGATCCTTCCTAATATTATCCACCCATCTACGCCTAGGTCTCCCCAGTGGTCTCTTTCCTTCCGGTTTCACCACTCGGACCCTATACGCCCCCCTCTCCTCAATCGTACGCGTCACATACCCAACCCATCTCATTCTTCTCGATTTTATCACCCGCACAATATTGGGTGAGGAGTACAGATCACTTAGCTCCTCGTTATGCAGTCTCCTCCATTCCCCCGTTACCTCGTCCCTCCTAGGTCC
>Ga0131853_10023912_pt1 | contig 11030 bp, 8 predicted proteins | sample TergutLab28metaG_FD_92764 | JGI IMG/M metagenome (GOLD analysis project Ga0131853, IMG submission 92764) | Labiotermes labralis P1 segment gut microbial communities from Petit-Saut dam, French Guiana - Lab288 P1 (version 2) (version 2) | ecosystem: Host-associated > Arthropoda: Insects >...
ACAGATACTAAGAACACATTCACTTCATGTATTTGTACCGTGCATTGTGATATAATCATATAATGCAGACAAACATGTAGAAGATACTGTGCAAAATTAAATTAAAGATGGGTGGACGACGCACGTAACGATTTAAAGGTGACGAATATGAATAATTTGAAAGACATTGTGCTGAATAGGAAGGTTTGGAATGACCTGGTTGAGAAAGCCAAAACCCACAAAGGGTTGTGAAGGTAATGAAAGAAGAAGAAAAACAACAGCTAAACTTCATGTGTTGCACAACTTAAAACCCTTTAGACGGCTTGAGGCATACTGTTATTTTCCACCTGGTAGCCATCTTCATAAGCGCTTTTTCTGAACACTTTTAAAGCTACAAACACAGAATGCAAAAGTAATGAGCCTTGAACGTCAGGTAGTTCAGTACAACAAAAAATAATTGCTAAATGCTGACTTTCACGGCTGTGTTTACTGTACACTGCATTGTACTAGGGATATACTAAAACAATGGCCAGCATAGTCGAACAAAAGAAAACAGCGGTGCACATAACATATACTTGGTACTAAACAGTGTGAACTGCCATCATGGACGAAATTCCATCTTCAACAGACTTCAGTAACTTCAACAATAACTTCTAACCAGTGACAATTACAGAACTACAATAGTCCTTACACACATACACAACAAACAATAACGTCTATAAGTTTCACACAGACCTAACTCTTCCCACATAAAAATGTGTTAACGGCCTATACATTTACTGTCAGCAAATTATATGTAAAACAACATGAAATCCTAATTACAGTTGAAACGGTCCTAACAGGAATTGTTTCTACATTTGCCAGGACATCAATTTAAAAGATTTTCTTTCGGTTATGTTAGTTGATATAATTAACAATCAAAGTGCAAGAGATTCTGGCAATATCGCCATCAACAGACGCAGTAAAGGGTTTAACAGCCCTCTATCATAAATTTCAAGCAGGAAAATGTATGACGTACATTTTTAGGTCAACCTACGCTGCCGAGTCGCGTGCGAAGCTAAAATTTACATAGCAACAATAGGCGGACGCTTGTATGGTAAACGAAAATAATCGATCAAACCTCACAAACGTTCAACTGGTCGTTAAGTTTATACTGCGAAAACAATACGCCACAACACAAACGATGGTTAGTCCATAACACGTTTTACCGCGAAAAGGTTCACGACCGACATTAACCACAGGCATTAAAATCTCCAAGCATACACCAAAAAAGTCTGTGCACAGCACATAACGTCTTTCACTCCTGTTTTAAAATATCAAACCCGCAAAGCCAAAAGGACGAATACCGAAGTAAACAAATTATGGGCGTTACGATATGAATCACAAGGTAAGTATGCAATCAGTTACTCCTCCAAGGATGTTTAATCCCCACCCCTGTACAAGCAGTGAAAAAAAAACACTTAGTCATGGCAACTTAACACCCCAACTAAAATCCAAATGGCCAACATGGTCATTTTGGATTTGTTACATGCTTAATGTACGCTGCATAAGTAAAACAAAACAAGCGGGTGCATGACCACTACGGTCGACGCCCAACTTCGTGGTTACCTGTAGTCCAGCGTCCTGTTATACCACTGCATCTTACGTCTTCAAATTCAACACAACACTAGTAACTTGGTTGTTCTTATTCGATTCAATATATTTATAACAGAAGTTTTACGAATAAACACAACATATCACTTTCAGAAATCATCCAAATCCCATCTCGACCGCGTTACCTTCACCAACAGCACAACACCTTGCTTCCAACACAACTCAAATATTTTAACACTTACATCCAGGCGGAACACGAACGGCTAACGATACGTCCTTGTTTTACAGCACTTACCGACATCTAGTTTTGAAATATGCAACTATAATACGTTGCGGTAGCACTCGGAACTACATAATGAAACAGGTCAACCACCTCAACGCACCAATTTCAAAAAAACACGATGTAGCTCTAGTTGTCCGGTTGGCATAAAAGTTGATACATTCATTCCATATTTGCGATCGGCTGTTCTAAGACGATGGGCTGCCAAGGAGTTTATTGGATATATATGATCCTATCTACTAATGATGATCTATTGATCATGGCATGCAATTAGCGAACTACTAGTCTGTTGCAGTGCCTGTGGCGGTGCAGTTGTAATAAAAATAAACAAAGACTTGCGAATGTTTTACGGTGACATCGCAACAATTTCAAATAATGGTAACTCTCCAGCACACAGTTATTACTTTTTCGTCTACTGTTCAAAATATGCGACTTTCGCCAAAGCTTATGAACTACACGGGGGATGCAGTTAGTTTCGGAGAGACTGGGGATCTATCTTAAACACAGCGTCCAGACCATCTCTTGGACCCAGTCAACATCTTCATATATTCTAAACAAACGAAAAAGCAGTTTGGGCATGCAGCTAACCACCTCCATCTAGTGCCAACCTAAGAATACATGGAGCTATACCTCAATACACCCATACCCCTTCAATGTTGTGTGTAATTTAACACAGGAACTCCACAATAATAATTCTAGTATTACTAAATTAGATCGGTGTTTAAATCATCACTTCATTTTCTGGTAACTGACTGAAAACTGGTCATTGACATGTGTGTACACACAATAAACACAGCCTGCACAACAAATCCCTCTGTATTCCCTAACTGTTGCATCACTTTGATGTGTTTTCATCACCTATGATGGCCATCCAAAGGCAACTCTCAAATAATTATTGGGAAATCATTGATCATACAATGCCACACATTGTATTAATTAATGAACTGTAGGATCCCAATTGTACTAAGTACACATAAATGCATACATACATACCTACATTCCATGGATCAATATGTGTCATAAACACAGTAGGATGTGGAACAAGTCCTAAATACACAAATTTTTAGCATAAAATAGTACACACATTTTATGAATATATTATACATCACCATCTTTATGAATAAAAAATTTATCGACAGAGTAAAAGGAGTGTATATGTTGGAATTTTCTAAAGGCTGCTTGAAATTTTGCCTTGTCATTCTTGAGAATTGTTAAACTAGTTGTTAAAGTGTTAAAAATGTTTATGCCAGCATAGAATGTACTTTCCTGATAACAAGACAGGATGGCATTTGGTCTGTGAAGATGATGCTTATTCCTTGTATTAATAATGTGTAAACATGAATTTGTTTGAAACATTCCAATTATTGATAATGAAGTTCATTCTGACAATTTATTTTGTGAAGTGAAACTCTTCCCACCAAAAAATATTCCATATTTACAAACAGAATGAAAGTAGGCATAGTAAATTGATTTAAGTGTGTTAATATTATTGAGAGGGACCATCAACTTAATGGCATAACATGATCCACTTAACTTAGAAATCATTTGCTCAATATCATTCTTGCAATTTATGTGGTCAGTGGCACACCCAGGAATTTTGTTCGGGGGGAGGGTTCAACGAATTCAGTTGAGGACAGAGAGAAAAGGGATCTGGGGGCGGTAGCCCCCTAGTCAGAGGTTCTGGAGGCAGCTGTAATTTGGTACAAGAAATTTCATTTCATATAGTAACATTTTCTTTATTTTTGGTACTTTAAGACTATTTACGATGACAACCAATTTATTTGTCATTGCTAATGTAAAACAATTGCAAACCTAGGTAGTTTTAGAATTTTACTGCCCTTTTTTCCGAACATCTTGTCGTGTTGGCGCCCTTAATTCAGCAATTTTTAACATTTTTTTACAATGAGGTTCAGTTTGGCATGATTTTGGAGGGCCTTCAGATTTTCGGGGGCGGGGGTCAAACCCCCCCCCCCGGTACGCCACTGTATGTGGTTATCAATTCGTAAACCAAGAAATTTTGTATTCACTCTTGCTTCTACATACTTTCCTTTCTTACCAACATGTAATTTTTAATGTGATGAATTTCATTATATTCATTTTACCTAAATTTAGAACTAAATTATCAGCAGCAAACCATTTAATCATATGAAAAAGAACTACAATGAACAGAACTACTGGAAATTTCTGCTTGAAATTTTGACTCTAGTATCATTAGCAAATAATATCGGTTCTGATACAGAATTTATTTTCAGGGGAAGGTCAATTATACATACTATGAACAATTTAGGCCCTGGAATTGATCCTTGGGGAACTCCATGTTTCAATGTAACCCAGTTCAGAGAAAAAATTTTGAGTTGCATGGTGATTTTACCTCACTTTTTGTCTTGTATTAAATAGGATCTGGACAAATCTTCAGATACTCCTCAAATTCCATAGATATGGAATTTAGCTAACAAAATTTCATGATTCACACAATCAAAAGCATTTGCCAAATCACAGAAAATTCCTCCAACACGACTTTTTTTTTGTTAGTAATTAACGAATTTAATGCACAAATTCTTGTTTTATAATAAGTTTATCATATGCCTCTACATGTTTCGAGCACTGTGTGCTCATCATCAGGAGGTCAAAATTGTATTATACAGCATCTGGTATCATTCATCACACTCTGTAGGTGGCCGTCCAGTGCACAGGTTGAGAGGACTCCTCTCTCAACCTGCGCACCGGACGGCCACCTACAGAGTGTGACAATACCAGATGCTGTATAATACAAGTTTGACCTCTGGATGATGAGCACACAGTGCTCGAAACATGTAGAGGCATATAATAAACTTATTACAAAACAAGAATTTGTGCGTTAAGTTGGTTAATTACTAAGATTCTACTGAGTTGCACGGTCAGCAAAACATCAAAAAATGAGTTTTTTTGTTAACAGATTTGAATACACTATCTGTTAGTCTGAAGGCAGCAATTGCACTTGATATTCCTTTCCTGAAACAGTGCTCTTCTGTGATCAGTATGTTGTTAGTATGCAGCTGTTGGATTAATCTACTGTGCATAGCTTCCTCGAGCACCTTTGAAAAAAAAACCGTTTTTAATTATATAGGCCTGTAATTTGTCATACTTGTTTTGTCTTCTTTCTTGTAAAGTGGTTTTAATACTGCAATTTTAAGATGGTCAGGAAAAATACCTGTACATACAGAGTGATTATAAATGTAGCTTAATGGTTGACGAATGAGAGATGTAGAAACTTTTTATCTATTTATTTTTTTTTTTGGTTTATCAGGGAATGTATCATACTTTTATCTCAGCTTTAGTGACTAGGATTATTTTTATGCTGGAGAAGTTTCCAGGAAATGCATCTTTTTGAATTGAGATAGCATATTCTTTATCTATTTGGTGGACCTTTCATTTCTCAGTAATTGTTACAAAGAAATTATTGACAGCAGTGGCCACGTTCATTGGATCCTTTAATTTTTCACCACTACACAAGTAAGGTCCTCCTGAATGTAGTTTTCCTGTCTCTTTCAATATAATGTTGCAATTCTTTCTTCCTTCCCATTTCGCTATTAGATTTTGCTATAAGTCTACTGTAGTGCTACTTCGTAGCTTCTTGCATAACTTTTCTCAGCATTTTACAATATTTAATATAATGCACTTCTGCTTTGGGATCTTCATTGCTCTCAGTAAAGGCATACAGATTCCTTTGAAAGACATTTTTATGACTTGTGTAATCCAGTCACTCTGATCTTTGACACTTTTGTAATTTGACTGGAAAACTAGCTTGGAAAATGTTTAAGAAAGTGCACAGAAATGAGTTAAACATATGGTTAGCATGTGTATCTATAGAAACAGATTCCCAGCGTTCTTTTTTCTGTAGAGTCTGGAAGTTCATGATTGTTTCATTGTCCATTAATATGATTCTCTGCTTTAAAGGTGTTTATTGTTGCATTCATATGTTTGTGAGAATCTGAGCGCTGTGGTCTGATAGGCCATTTATTATGGGATATAAGATAAATTTATTCTACTGTTACAAACAAATACATTATCAATGGAAGTACTCAAGTTATATTGAATACTTGTTACAAAATTAACTGTATACGATAGACTGTATTTCATCACTAATGGGGCTGATGTGTTTTTTTTTTTTTTTTAAATTGCTTTCAATATCTGTCCCATTACAGGCCCAAGGTGCCCAGAGGGTTCCATGAAATTAAGGTTCCCAGATGATGTGACAATGGCCCAGAATGGTGGTAAGGTTGTCAGCCTTACACACCAGCCGCCTTTACCCTACTCCTGGTACTCATTTCTGTTAGAGGCTGAGTCGACCCCAGGGCCGTAGTGCGATCAGAAGGATTATGTCAATGAAAAATTCCAATGACATCATCTGGAATCGAACCAGCAACCTTCCGATTAGTAGCACGGCACCTTAACCACTGAGCTACCGTGGTCCCCTAATATGTTTGACTCCAAAAATTAAAAATGATCCTTTAGGTTAATACAGATGTTTACAAGCATCATTTAAAAATTTATTACAATCTCCTGTAGGCGCTCTGTATAAGCTTCACTAATTAAGATCATTTAGTCTTTAGTTCAACAGCACAAATTTAGAAACCCTTTTCTTTACGAACAAAAATACTCACACCTCCCTCCTGTAGATTTTGACAGCAGAAACCTCATCTTAATATGTAATGGTAATGTCAGATGTCCCTCCAAGTGATGCTCACTAAAACTTAGTATATCGGGACTAATGTTATTTGTCTCTAAAGAATTTATTAAACTACCAGTTTTGATTATTAGTCCCCTAATATTGTGATGAAAGATCAGTGGTGAATTAGATGAATCTACAGTCCTGTTTTGTTTTCTAAACCCTAAATAATTACAATCAATATATTTTAGGCACCTTTGTGATTTTGTTTCTAAGCCAAAAAAAAGGGGAGGTTCTTGTATTGGTGATAAAAGAAATACTGCTACTACCTGACACATTTTCATCATCTGCACTCTTAGCAATAAGAAGTGTAAGCTTCTTTTTTGCCTCGTGAATATAGATGCAGGCCATGGGTCTTGAAGCCATCCCTTTGAAACAATGTGGTTTCAATAATGTGCTTCGTGGGACTCGCCACACCCCAACAGAACCCCACCAAATCCTTGGATTCACATTCCTCACCTTCCTGTTTATCCAAGGCTTGTCATGGCTCCACAAGAGGTTTACAAATTTGGACATTTGTGTGACGTGACCTCTCTTAGTCACTATGAGCTCGAAATTAAAATTATACAGAACTGTCATAAGACCAATAGTGACATATGCCACGGAAATGGGTGCTGAAAGAAACAATTCAGAAACTGTTGGTCTTTGAGAGGAAAATTTTAAGAATATTTGGGCCTATGAAAGAAAATCAAATATGGAGGATTAAAACTAATGAAGAATTAGATAAACTGATAAAACATATAAATATAGTCAATTATATTAAAACTAAAAGACTAAGCTGGTTTGGTCACGTACAAAGAATGCCAGGCACCATAACAGTCAAGATATTTAAATGGAATCCTCTAACCAAAAGATCACAAGAAAGACCCAAGTACCGATGGGAGGACAACATCAAACAGGACATTTGCTAAATGAAGGTTAAAATTGGATAACCTGCATCCAGGATCAAGGGAAATGGAAAGATGTTATTCAGAAGGCCATAACTTTCAACCACTAAAGGAAGTTCACTGTCTGAAGAAGAAGACCTCTCTGCAATGCAGATGATGCCATTTTTAACATACTGATGGATAAGTCTATACCAGATTATTATGTGGGTTTAGATGACTTTGCCACTTAATGTACGATTAATGCAATGAAAATTGGGTTCAAAGAGACACTAAAATCATTTAAATGTTTATTCCTCTTACTGACATTGCATACAAAACTTCTTCCAAGTGCTTAAATATTTACCCACTTTTATGACTTGTAGTATTTCTGTTATATCTTCAATCTTTCTTCTAGGATATGTCGAGTAAAATATAAGAACAATTTATTTCTTCTAATGGCCTGAATGTGTTTATGGTATCTAATTTTGAAAGCTCTAAATCTTTCCACACACTTCTTTCAGTAATCTGAGCAATTCGACCAATGCTCCCCACTCCGCAAATATTTGTTTTCTGTTTGGAAAGTAGTTTTCTTATTGTACGGTTGATTCTCTATAAAGTGCCCAAATCTGCAATGTTGTAAGATTTTAGTAAAGTAGTGAGCCTGTTTCCTAACATACATGAAGAAAACCCAATCTTTCCACGGTTCCTTCTTTTTTTTATTTGATTCTCATGTCTTATTCACGTCAATGACACTGTATTCATTTTTTTGTAGCATATTTTGTATCACTTGTAATAACTAACATTTAGTTCACACACAGCTCCGAGATCCCACAGCCCATTAATTAATACGAGGCTTATTCAGAAAGTAAGTACCGTTTTGCTATAAAAAAAAAATCGAGTAAAGTTTCATATAAAATTTTATTGTTATCAGAGTCTACATTCTTCAAACTATTTTTCCACATATTCACTGCCATTATTGAGGCACTTATCGTAGCGGGGCACAAGTTTTGTATACCCTCCTCATAGAATGCGGCTGCCGATAACCCAAATGACTACTGACAATGTCATAGGGTTGAGTCCTTGAAATCTGAGGAAAGTGCAGGGACAGATTATAAATTGTGAAACGTCTGTCATCACGCACTCTTTTGTTGACCTCACGCAACAAATCATCATTCACCAAAGATGGAAGCCCACTTCGCGCCTCATCATGCAGGTTCTCTCGTCCTTCATTGAACATCCAAACCCATTTCCTAACCATGCCATCACTCATCGCATTGTCACCATACACTTGATAGATATGGTGATGAATCTCACTTGGTAGCACCTTCCTAGCATTCAAAAAACAAATTACAGACCGTATTTCACAGTTGGCAGCCCCTTCAATTACCTTAAACATGTTTAATGCACAGGAACAAACATAAACATAACTCGAATTTCAAGTCTGTGGCTTCTCAATTGATACAGGAAGTCACTGCATATGCGCAAAGTGACAGTCTCGAGGATGCGCGAGAGATATGCGCAGACGGTACTTACCTTCCGAATAACCTACGTAGAACATATGGTGGCATTCTGCATGCACGTGATTTTTCAATTATTATTAAAAAACTGCCAGATGATGTTCACAAAATGTGACCGAGACATTATGCAGTGACATAATAATCACAAAATAAAGAAGGGAGTGTTGTGCAGACTGTATCTGTTGTGTTCAGACTGATTATATTGCAAAGCAGGGATATGCAAGGAGAAAATTATGTAATATAGTACACACATATACTGTACTGGATCACCTGTATGCTAAGCATGGACATAACAAAATCAAAAACCATAAAATTATTACTTTCAAAATATCTTCATATTGATATGATACTAAATGCATACACATCAGTTCCTAGAAAAACTAGATGTCACAAGCCCACTTTCTTCCATGTTACAGAGTGTCTGTTTCACACATTACTTCCTTTAGCTTTCTCCTAACCTTAGTTTACTGTTATTGCAAGGAAAATTAATGCTTTGTTATATACTTTACAGTTGCTTTAATGAAACTTTTCACAGTTCATGTATCTTCTTTCATGACTAACCATCTAACTTCAAAATATCACCACATGCGTAGATAATTCCAGATAGGGGTCCACCAAATTAGTGAGACCTTGTACAGAGTTAACAGGACTACATATGCTGAGAAGCAATGCTTTAGAGCACCAGGACTAGTACACGGAAAACCTACTCCAACATTCAGAAACTCCGAAATTCCAAGCACACAGGCTATTTGTATGTTTCATATAATTTTCAGAATAAATAGCAATTATTGCCTATACAGCAGTAACCAGTTGGTCTTTGTAATGGCAATGGATTGTGTTCTTATGAGATCACAACAGAAATTTTAAATATTATTCCATTTAACTTCAGTTTGAGATGTTATGAAATTGTGAGTAAATACACAAGAACTGGTAGGCAAATACAGTATTGTTGACATTAATGACAAAGGCCTTGACAGATAACTAACTCTAATAAATCCTGGTAACTAATTACATAACCATGCAAGCAAGAAACCATTAGAGCACATAATGGCGATAATGTTCACACGCAAGGAAACAAAGGACAAAGAGAAAGATGTGCGTAAAATTCACCAATTGGCAACTTGTGCAGAAAAATCCGGTCCTTACCTGAAGATACAGTACGAACCACTTATTTTATATAACACCAAAATATGTGATGCAGAGACAAATTCACACAACAGGCAAGCTGTAGGAGAAAGTGAACATAACATACTTTTCAGTTTTTTGTCTGGAGGAGATGGGAACGCACAGAAATTCTCCAACTAATGAAATTTGAAATTCAAGTACAGAACCTCACAAGTGTAAGCAGTAATAAATAGGCATTTTTGTATCATATTCACCAGTAAAAAACGTATTTCATATGTTCTTACCATCATGTGACAATAAGCAACAAAATCAATTAGTCAAGCCTACAGAAAGTTATATGCAGTAACAAAACCATGCCACAGGCAAAACTGGATATGAGATACCACAAACATTAGCCATAGGATGAACTGCAGTTCATCAGATTTGAGTTTCTCACAAAAATGATTATGAATATTACAGTCTTCTGAAGTGTGACGCCATGCGGTCTGGCAGATATTTACCAGCATATCAGAGCAACAAGAAAGAATGCCAAACCAAACAGAACAGAGCGAAAGTTTCTGCATCCTCACCTCATGCCTTAAAATATTTTAAAAGCTATGACATCTTGTCAATGATATTCTAGCTGACTCTACAAAGATTACCAGCTTCTGGATGTGTCACCATACAGTCTCATATAAATATACCAGTGCTTCAGAGGTTCCTGCTGCCTTCTCACAGTTTGCCAAGACACAGCTGATTTCCTGGACAAGGAAGCCAGGATAGACGTGATAAAAGATGCTGTGTTTTTTCTGTTCCTTTTTCACTGCTGTTATTTACACCTATATTTATATACATATTACTCATTTCCACTTGTTCCATAAAGTACATATTTATTGAAACTGGTTACAGGAACAATTTTGTAATTTATCCTTGTACACTTTGTATATACTGTCTGTGTAATAAAGCTCTTCAAAAAAAAAGAC
>Ga0131853_10023913_pt1 | contig 11029 bp, 7 predicted proteins | sample TergutLab28metaG_FD_92764 | JGI IMG/M metagenome (GOLD analysis project Ga0131853, IMG submission 92764) | Labiotermes labralis P1 segment gut microbial communities from Petit-Saut dam, French Guiana - Lab288 P1 (version 2) (version 2) | ecosystem: Host-associated > Arthropoda: Insects >...
GTTGTCCCGATGATGTGAGTGGTGATAGAGGAAGATGTAGTGCCAGGAGGGCCCTTAAACCTAAATTCTCCTAACCTACCCAGACCATGGTCACCGTGGGAATCCTCCCCTTCAGGAAAAATTCCCCACGGTAGAGCCGGGAATCGAACCCGGGACCTCATGATTAGTAGTCAGAGACTCTGACCACTAGACCACGAGGCTGGTCTATTTTAGTTTAATGTACGAACTTTAAAAAAATGGGAAGGTATTTACGAGTACATTTGTTGGGACCGGGCCCTCGTGTTATGAATAAAGAATTTACCGGGCCGCGGTCTCACAAAGGTTGAGAAACACTGCTCTGAAGAACTACGCTCCATATAATTGTTTCTGTTCTACTGAGAACAGACGATGTACAGTTGGAACAACGCAAATTACCATACACATCTGAGTACCTCAGAGTAACGGGCTTCTACAATTTATTTGCAGGCTGCAGGCTAAACAGATGAACCTTGTGGAGAATATTCCAGATAGCGGCGGCTCATCCATACGGCGAACACAAAAGACTGAATGCTACAGTGGGCTCTCTGAACCCTTCTTTTTTGTTCCGCGATGCATCGGTAGGGCGTTAATTTAATAATCTTCTGGTGCATTTCGAAACTACTACTCCTTAACACAGGTAATCGTTTTACAAATTACACAAACCGTCTGAAGACCAAGTTCACCTAAATTATACAGCAAACCCCGAGTTTCAATCTCACAGGAATCACAGTTCGTCTGCATAATAAGGACCAAATAGTTCACGGAATTTAGAAAAAAAAATTGTTGCAAATCCTGGAGTATCATGCAGATACTGAATGGGGACAGAAGGGGGGGGGGGAAGCAGATTTTCATGAGGTTTGTCATCCCCGTTGCGTTATTAGATTAACCAGAATGAAGCGTATGTACCAGCTAGACCGCAGTTAAGAAATCGTGGAGTTGTGCTTCCACTCCACAATACGTTTTCACTTTATGCAGACAGCTCCGATTGGATTTATCAGCAAAGTATTCAGTCGAAAGAATACAAATCCATATTCACTGACCTGAAGTGCTGGTTCATGCCACCTGTTGACTGGGTACCGAATAAGCCGTACATTTATACAACAATAACGTTAAGTTACATTATTTCTGAAGTCTCTCACGTCCAGTTTTCCATTATGTTTAGATTACAGGCAGTATTCGTTCTACACTGTTTGCCTTCACCTGGCAAAGTATCGTTAAGTCCAAACTTAGAATAGATTCTATTTTTTCAGTTTATAGACCCACCTGTTCATGTTGCAAAGTTCTTCACCTCCTGATAATTTACAAAAAAAAAAAAGTTTTCATAACTTACAGGAAAAGGTGACGACCTGTTTCCTACACCTAACTGAAAAATTTTATTACTTTCTGTGCGTCTGTCATTTGGTAAGCAAATTTTAATCCACGATAACGGATCTGACACCACGTGTGTGTATAACAGGCGCAGTACCCCATTTTCGAAAGTGCATTTGTTGCGACTGTGGGCCGGGTAGCTCAGTAGGTATAGTGACTGACTACGGGCTGGACGGTCCGGGATCGAATCCCGGTGGGGACGAGATTTTCCGTCCGTCCAGACCGACCCTGGGGCCTATCCAACCTCCTATAAAACTGGTACCGGGTCTTTCCCGGGGGTAAAGTGCGGCCAGGGCGTGCTGCTGACCACTCACCCCCTTCTAGTGCCGCGGTCATGGAAGAGTAGAGCTATACCTCTACCCACCCTCTGGGCCACACGGGGCCTGTAACGGGAAAATTTTACTTTACCTCCTTACTTGTTACGACTGAACTCAATCATAAATCAACACAATACACTTAAGTATTGTGTATCACATTAATTTCCTTTATAATTCATTACTACGTATTTCGATATTTAATATCGATATCATTAGAGACACACAATAACATTCAAAAATGAAGACCCAACCGAAGTTTTGAATGGATCCTTTTTTTATATCATTAAATATCTCCATAAAAACAATTATTAAGGTCGAAACGTGCAGAAGGGAAATAGAAAGGAAATAAACATAACATACAAGAATATTTACGTGCACCATAACGGTCTGTAATTCATACATTACGTTTAAATTACGGCTTACGGCGACCCTTAATTTTGTGAAACGCAATCAGCACCAATTTTAATTCACATACGACATTCTCTGGGTTTTATTTAGCGTTTATAAATTTCCCCTTCTGCATGAGGCGCGGATAGAAGACTCGTACGTTCAGTAAGTAACCATTACAAGTTAATTAAATACACATTGTTAGAAATAACATTTCTTTAAATAAATAAGCCACATAACATCAGTCAGGTTCAAAATAAACACATATGTAACTGGATAATTGGTTTCTTTTAGGAATTGTATTTTCAGTATAGGAAGATATTGTACATTTAAAATGAATATGGTTGTCCACAACAGTCTTTTTTTTTTCAATCACCTGCCAAAAAGCAAAGCAGTTAAATGCAAGATTGTGAATACGCAAACCGAGAACTGTGAAATAAGACTTGATATATTTTCTTCAATTTTCTTAATTACAATTGATAAAGGTAGTCTATTATAGAAAGATTTGGCACTGGCAATTATTTCGTGTAGGCCTATAATAATAATAATAATAGTTACGTAACCATTACATTAATAAGATATACTCAGAACTCTGGTTCAGATTTCACTTAACATCCACACCACACTCAGTTCAGTCTCTTCTCTGCACACATTTTTACAATTAATTATCTGTTCTTAATGAATTTCAAAATGGACGTCATGTGTTCATCTTCTTTGAGCTTATAACGGGTAACATGACAATTATACAATTAATCATTAATACACTCACACACTCACACACACACGAGGCTCAATACACTCCGTTCCACAGCCACAGGAACCAGTTGGAGCAAAGAAACAAATGGTATCGGTTACAGACAAACACATGTTTTATGAACATTTCTAGGCCTTACTATTTATATTTGTGTACATAAATGTCACATGGGAGATATGTTTATGTCCCTTTGATTGTAGAACTCTTCCGAACATGAAATATCAAAGCCATACATTTCTGCCAGACAAGGAAAAACGTTGGTAATATTTTATGAATATGGTTTTTCAGCGCTGTATCAATGACAGGCTCAGAACTATAAAGCGGACTATCTGTTTCTCAATTACTTCTTTGTTGCAGATAGAAATTTTGTATGCCGTCTGTAGAAGGTAGCAGACGAAGTGATCGAGATAGGGTTTTTCTGACGTGTGACCTTGAAGAGTTAAACATTGTCACAAAAATACATCCTTCTTCAGTACTGTCAGAGTTTTCTGATTTTGATTCCATGCCGTATATCAAACATAGGGAAAAAAGGGGCAAAGTTCACCCCATCACCTGCCATGAAGGCACAGAGCGGGAATAGAGGTACACCCCCACTCTTTTGTCTAACATCGGCGTTAAATGTGCGTGGATGGTTAACGCCACGCCCCGGCCGCTTTACCTCCAGGACAGACACGGTACCCATTACATAGGAGGCTTGGTGAGCCCAGGTCCGGTCTGGACAGGTAGGGAAAATTTCGAACTCACCGGGACTCGATCCCCGGAACGTCCAACCCGTTGCAAGTCGCTATACATACGGTGCAACATGGAAATACTGATAATATAAATAGCAATGTTTACCACCATGAAATTAATTACAGACTGAGAGCGATAAACCACAGCTAGCACATAACTATAAACGGAAACTGTATATTATGTATATTGGAACGTGCATCATTATAATGGTTGAAGAATAAAAGACCAACTTGATGTCACTTGCTATTTTATTTCGTTGTGTGTTGGAGATTTGGTGCGGCTGGGTTTGAGTGGTGTCCGTGTTGCAGGCTTCAGGTTATGCCGACTGCTTGCTAGCAAGCAGTCAGCCTGCAATACGGACACTACTCAAACCCAGCCGCACCAAATCTCCAGCACACAACGAACCGAGAACAAGACGACCGATGTGGTAATTCAAAAACACAGTTGCAAGCTCCTGATGATAGATATATTAATATCCGAAACATGTTGGGTACATAAGAAATGAAATAAAATAGCAAGTGACATCAAGTTGGTCTTTAATTCTTCGAAAACTGTATAACTTAAGGAAAAAGAATTTTAAGTCAACTGTGGGGCCAATAATATTGACAAGTCTTACTTGGTACCTGACCTGGTCACACAAAAAAACCCTCCTGGATCACTCTGAGAAAGTCTGAATTTTTTATTTCCGCTCCGTAACACAGAAAGTTGTAGGTACCATTTACGTACGATGCTGGGTTCAATCGACACGAAACAAAACGCACATTTCTGAAAAAAAATTTATCCTTGTATTTTTCCACTCGTACAGAACAAAGTGGTTGTTAGCCCTGCTGTAGGAAGTCGAAACATGCCTACAGTATACTACCACTTGCATTAGTTGGGGTACATCACATTTAATATCGACGTCACGAACGAGGAAACGAGGTCGGACCCCCATAGCGTCTAGACTGGCTCTGGGGTCCACCCAGCTTCCTATTCAACGAGCGCCGGTGTCCGTCTCCCCAGGTGACAGGGAACAGAGGCGCGAAGCTACCACTCGCCTCCATTTAGTGCAACAATACATGCTGCTGTGTTGTATCACTATACCCTTACACACCTTAAAGCAGTGGTGCTTAACCAAGCTCAGGGAGAACTTATCTTTTTTTCCGTATTTCCCAGGACAATACGAAGGGGTTAACTTTGAAATTGAACGGCCGGCGCAAATGTGGAAAACGAGCCCAGCATTTCAGGACATTTAATCGTATACCCAAAACTCGTACAGAACGCCAGCAAAGGAGGCTGCTGACCCCTAGTTCCAGTACATTTACCGGTACTTGCCGATATTACCGAATTATGTCGTGCCAGCAACTTTAATTTGTCTAAGACTTCTTATGGCACCAGCAGCCGGAAATAACCAAGAAACTTGCGTTTCCCTTTCAGTCTCATTTGCAAGAGAAAAGAATAAATATTGTATTGTTTTCTCAAGATATCACATCGCTAGGTGACTATCAGTAGACACTTCTAAGACAGTAATTCTAGTATTCTTTATCAAATGAAGCCAACTAGGTGTACACTACCTCTTAGTATATTTATTTCAACTTCTCTACATATTTCCGGCAACTATGTGTCCATCATCAGGAGAACTGTCTGGACTACAGACCAGACAGCCACCCATACAGAGTGAAAAATACCAGTGTCGCATAGATACAGTAATTTCTCCTGATGATGGGCACATAGTTGCCCGAAACATATAGATAAGATGAAATAAATATACTAAGAAGTAGTGTGCAACTAGTTGGCTTCATTTGAAAAACATTATACAGGAATGCACGGTCAACGAAACATAAAATTCAGTAAATCCACATCAGTAATCTACAGGACCTACTGATAAAAAACGTAATATAACATCTAGGAACAACGTAATGGTCTTTAACCTTTCAGACTCCAGTCGCTACTTTGTGTGCCACCGGGTTTAACATCCAAAAATTCCACGTTCTTCCCACAGAGTGCATTTATGGATTTGGATGAGTACAGGAACAAACAACGAACATATCACTACACAGCATTAACTGGTTTGTGTTTATAGCTGATAAGTGGTGCTTACTGTGCGGTACGGCCTGAATACTTAAATATAATTCAGATTAATTCTCGTCCTTAAAGGGTTAAAGGGTGCTTCTGCAACGTAACAACTGCTACTTCTGAATAGAGTACAAGTTATTAAAATAATGAAACATCAAGGGAACATTTGGAGTTGGCCTTCCTATAACTGGTCTGCGTAACTGAGTAGTACCCGAGTATTTTATTTAAGAAAGATGTTAAATTCAGGAAAAATTAGCGGTGGATAATGAATGACCAAAGACAAGAAGAGGTTAGCGAGAAGCCTCGTTTTAAAGTGGGAATTCTGGAAGATGTATACGAAATGTTAAATTGAGTCTATAACGATGTTGGGTGCTGACGGAGCATGGAAAGAAACAGACAAAATGCTTGGTCAGTTTGCAAAGAACATATTAAAAATGTCCATACGTTCAGCAAGCAATTTTGCTACAAATTATATCAGATTTAGGAAGACACAGCAGAAGAGGAAAGGCAAGCACGAGAGTGAAGCAATGGTGGCGTCTTCCGTACGAATATTTACAATGAACGCTACGTCGTAATGCAGCAATACACAAATTGGTTTAAAAAACTCAGATCTCTGATCGTGTATTTCAAATTTCACAAAACTGAATCCCGGTCCCACAAAACAGCACATCAATACCTGCATCAAATCGAACCACAATGTATTTTAATTTTCAGAAATCCATAAATACAAAATATTAAAAAAAATCATTTTCACAAGTAAGCTTAAATCAGAAGTGCAGGTTTATCGCGGTGAATACATACAGCGTATTTTGAGTACTATGACGCTGTATGACACGTCACGGTTACTCACCCGATTTCCGATATCATTCCTACCGGTACCAAACGTCAATTTAATTAAGCACTGAATTCGTACATAATACACTTTACAGTACCAACAGATAGTATCAGCGGTTTCAGGCAATACTGACGCAAAGGAAAGTTGTCAACGAACCATTCCCATTTATTTACGACGACTTTACAACTCTTATACCACAATATAGGAGAATATTTATAGTTACAAGATGTTGTAAAATCTCTCGCAACAAGACAGCAAATATCTTCTTTAATTCTGCGAGATACTTAGATAAAAATGCCATACATCCTGTATTTCCTCTAAAGCCAAAGTATATTAAAACAAAAAATGTATATTACATAGAGTCAGTTGATCGTTCATGATAGCCATGTTACAGGCCATCCCAAAATACACTGAATTTTATTTTGTATTCGACCTATTATAAATACTAACTCCGCAATTAAAACGGTATCGAACAAAAATTAGATGTCACGCAACGCGAAAGAATACAGTGACATAATGACTGGTAGAAACGTGACATATTATCGGGGTTATGTCTATAGTAAAACCAACCAGATGCACCAATGTATCAAATTTATTTTATTTTGGAATGAAAATCTACATGTTTCGGACGGTCTTTCCGTCCATCATCAGGAATTGAAGACTTTACATTCAGCAACAGGCATTTGTCAAAGAGATGCCTGTTGCTACTGCTACTTCTTGCTAGCAAGCAGATAGCAGTATCTGTTTGACAAATGCCTGTTGCTGTATGTACAGTCTTGAACTCCTGGCGATGGACGGAAAGACCGTCCGAAACACGGAGAGTGTTACTCCAATAAAATAAATTTGAGACATTGGTGCATCTTGTTGGTTTTACTATAGAAATAACCCCGATAATATGTCAAGTTTCTACCAGTCATTATGTCCCTGTATTCTGTTTCGATCAGTATATGCAGAAGGATCTGCCTATTTCTATATTTGATTCTTCAAGGATATGCATTTAATTAAAGACCATAATATTTGAGACAAGAAGAAGATATCCCTATAACACCACCACCACCACCACCACCACCACCACCACCACCACCACCACCACCACCCCATTACATTTACGATAGAGTACGGCATATCAGTAACCTATAACCGGTTGAATTACTTCACAGCTCCGTACCTCACACAATTCGCTGCATCAACTAATTTTTAAAAATAATTGTACGCCATGAACACAAATAGCACGTATTCGTAAGGCGCAAATAATTTAGTCATCCTTTATACAAATTCTGACTTGTTGTAAGGATAACTGATGTCACTGTAACTTTGCTTGTCCTTAGGTGTGGCACTATTTTTACATGGAAGAATCTCATGTTTTTAATAAACAGAACACCTAAACAAAATCTGCCTTTACTGAACTTAAACATTTGGTGTCACAGTCCGTGACGTGAAGTTCGGTAGTTTCTGCTTATCTAGTCACCTACTGGCTACACAAACCTACGAAATAATACACTGACTTTTACCTGATCAGTAAACTGGAGTTCACATTTGCATTTTTTTCCATCTGCGATCAACCTTGGTCTTAAAACGGCGGATACCATCGCTGCTGAATAACAAACTTTGCATCAAGCCCTCGAGACCCACAACTTCTCCTTCGATCACGTGATGCATGCAATTTGATGTATTCTGTACAGCATTCCTGTGGGACGACATTTCACATCCAATTAAATTCACCCCAGCGACATGTTCACATGCTTCTATAGCAACTTAACACTGCGCACTATCACATACTGTACATAGATGATGACAAAAAGTACGTCTCAACAGGGAACATATCAGAAATGTTATTGATGGATTAGAATCACAATTCTAATCCTATACTGGCATATCAGGTAACATATTTCTGTTTTACTGACACATTTCCTGCAGTATAAGAAAGGAAGGAAAGCTAACTGGTTTGGTCACACGCGTAGAAGCTACCTTCTGAAACACGTTATTCAAGGAAATATAGAAGGAAGGATAGAATTGACGGGACGACGACGAAGTAGACTTAAGCAGCTAGTGGCTGACCTTAGGGAAATGAGAGGATACTGGAAATCGAAACAGGAAGCAATAAATTGCACTCTGTGGAGAACTTGCTTTGGAGGAGACTACGGTCCTGTCGCTAAGTCAGACTACAGAATATATAAATGTCCTGTACGTTCTGAAAAGTGACTACCATTTACGTAACACTTCTGCCCCTTTTGAATGCTCACCTCTCTCTCAAAATCAAACGCCATTCTCGAGTTATCTTACAACTTTCTTTGTGAAAGCTGAGAAACAAATTTCATACATTTTTGCCTGAAAAAAATATTTTTATAATAATCACATACTAACATATATTTGAACATAAATCCAGTTTCCAAGACAGTTTTATCTCCAATTGTATAAGAGGGAGGACAGTCATATTCCTCATGGTTTCCGGTATTATTATTGAGAATACGTCAACTGGAACGACATTAGTGAAGTCAGTGGATTTAACCTTTAACTGCCAGCGTGGCGCTGTTAATGCCTCTAAATGTCGATAAGACAAAAAGTTGTTTTATGAGTCAGCTTTCTGTGTGGAGGTGAAACGTAATGAATTGGAAATAACGTGCGTCACACTTAACATTTTAAACGATAGGTCCCGTCAGTTTATACGTCTCTGTAACGCTAATCAACTAATTACTTAATTCATTGGCAGTAAATCAAGACACTACAGAGCCGGCTTTTTGGATCACGGAGAATAAGAAGTTGGAAGAGAAGTGGAAGAAAGTCACTTTAGTCCAGTTTAAGATATTTTCACGCGACATTTTTCTTGGAAAGCTGAAAAACCCCACGGAAAAGACCCAAGCCAAAACAGCTCGTAGCCTCGGCCAAAACCGGAACTGGGCACTTCATGAATAAAATTCAAAACCGTTTAAGTTTGGGGCCAAGTGAATCGGTCTTTTGTGGGTTGAACGGTTGGCGAAGTAGAATTATTTATTGTAATAAAAGGTAAGGTGATCCCGTTACAGGCCCGGTGTGGCCCAGAGGGTAGGTAGTGGTATAGCTCTACTCTTCCATGACCGTGGCACTAGAAGAAGGTGGGTGGTCAGCAGCACACCCCGGCCGCACTTTACCCCCGGGAAAGACCCAGTGCCCATTTTACAGGAGACTGGGTGGGCTCCAGGGCCGGTATAGACGGGCGGAAAATCTCGTCCCCACCGGGATTCGATCCCGGACCGTCCAGTCCGTAGTCAGTCGCTATACCGACTGAGCTACCCGGCCCACATTTATTGTTATAGTCGTCTGAATTCATAACACTGGCTATCCGTTCTCCATTTGCCCGTCATCTTATTCCTTAACAATTGCGAAGAACGGGCAAGTAGAGTGCGTTCTCAAGGATCTATAAACACAATTACACTATTCTTGCTCAGTATAATTTTACGTTTAAAAGGCGCATATTATTATAATTGATTCATGGTTGAAAATATACAACACACTAGTTTTACCTACATTTTTATTTGGGTCAGAAAATTGGACTCTAACAGCCTTACAAAGAAGAAGAATTGAAGCGGCAGGAATGAAGTTACTGAGACCTCTGGCAGGCTACACCCTTTATGACCACAAAACAAATGACTACATACGCCGCGAACTACGGATTACAGGCATACTAAAAAAGATAGATGAATACAGACGGAACTGGCTTTCACACTTGCAAAGAATACCACAAAACCGAATCCCTTTGAAATCATACCACTACAGACAACAAGGAAGGAGAACAATTGTAAGACCAAAGAAGCGTTGGCGCAAGCAGCTGTAACTCTGGAGACGGAACGGATCAAAGGGTCCAATCCTTGATGTTTATGATGATGATGATGATGGTTCATATACATGAGAAGGTTTGGGGTGTATTCAGGGTGAATAATGTGCACTTGTCATGCCAGGTTAGCTCCGTTGGAAGCTGTAACATCTGCGACTTCACGTCTTTATTTGACCAGAAGGCGCCTGGTAGGTATTTCGGTAATGCACTTGCTACTGCGTTCTAGCCAGCCAACTACTATTGACCTATATTGGCACCAGATGTTGCTCTGCCTCTTACTGGTTGCTACACAGAAATAAGGTACGAATCTTGGAAAATTCGCGTGGCTGAAACGAATATGTGTGTTCTTTATGGCTTCGGTTTGTACTTTTCAGGTACGATACTGACCGCCGAGGAAGAACGTAACTGAGGGGCCACTTCTGTAGAAACCGTTCAGTGTTCGCGCTTCTACGTCAGTCGCTATTAAGGTCATAACAGACTGCTAAAAAGATAACGCCCTAGACCGTAACAAAGATAGTGTGAACTGCAGAAAATCTATCATTATAATGTGAGATTACTTAATTCGCTCACAAAAGTAAAGGAAATAATCTTAAATTGTGTGTGTTCCATCCCGTTGTGCTAATATAACAATGTAATTTATTGTCCGTCTTACACAACAATACGATGTCAAGTTAAGTTATGTACAATTAATAAAGCTACATGTTTCAACCCCTTGGGGTCATCTTCAGGCTTATAAAATATGAATCATACAA
>Ga0131853_10023915_pt1 | contig 11029 bp, 11 predicted proteins | sample TergutLab28metaG_FD_92764 | JGI IMG/M metagenome (GOLD analysis project Ga0131853, IMG submission 92764) | Labiotermes labralis P1 segment gut microbial communities from Petit-Saut dam, French Guiana - Lab288 P1 (version 2) (version 2) | ecosystem: Host-associated > Arthropoda: Insects >...
ATGGACGAGCATCAGTATTTTCTGATACAGAACTTGATATTGACAGTGAAATTTGTGAAAATTTTATTCAAAAACATGTAAAAAAACTTATTAATAACTCTTCTGTTCGTACAGCGGTTTTTAAGCCAGAAGTTGATGTTTATAGTAGTCTGCTTAGATACCAAAACGGGGAAGTTTATTTTAAAGAAATGTCAATAGTAATTGCCGAAAAAATGAATGAGATTATGGCAAGATTTCCTTCGCTTCCCCCATGTGATATATTGGTCACAAGAGTAGGGCATAAGAGTGGTGAATATCTTGCAGTATTACTTCTTAACTATCAAGAGGTTTATGCTCACAAAACAAAAGATAGTGATAATCAACTTACAATGTGTTCCGCACTTCCTTTTAGCAGCGGTAAAGTTGAGTATGCAGCTCTTGTTGCACTTGAAGGTGCTTCAATGCCTATAAGTTTGATTGAAAAACCGGCAACAATTGATGGAAATAGTGTTCTTTACTTCTCGGAGCTATTTTTAGAATGTGAGACAACACCTTCTAAAAAAGAACAAGCTGTTTTAATAAATGAAATTACAACAGAGTTTGTTGAGGAACATTTTAATAGTGACCCAAAAATGTCTGCAAAGATAAAAACAGCAATGGTTGTTGAGGCAGAAGCCGAAGAAGGTTTTGTTTCAATGGATAATGTTGCTGCACAAGCTTTTGAAGGACAGGTTGATATTAAAGAACAATATATTTCTGTGTTAAAAGAAGCCGGAGTTCGTGAAGACCTTCCACTTGGAGAAAGGGTTGTTAAACAGCAGTTTTCAACTCATCGTATCAAAGGTGAAAATGGAGTTGAAATTCGTTTTCCAGCTGAACTTGCTGTTGAAGATGATTCGATTGAATTCACTACTCATTCTGATGGAACAGTAACTGTTATAATAAAAAATTTGCGAATGGTTTAAGTAATAACTCAATGCAAGACTTGTTGATGAACTTCTTTGGAAATTCACATTTTCCTCTTTTGGAACATTGTTGAATTTCCAGAGAAGTTCAATTAATTTTATGAAGGCATAATATAAAGGGGTATTTGTGTGACAAAATTAGTGGTTTTTTTAGGATTACTTTTCATATCAGTTGTATTCGCTTCTTGTTCAAATAATATAGAAAATGAGGAATACAATCCTCAAATTGATTATGATTATACAGTAGACATAGTGGAGCAAGTGTACTATGGTGAAAATGTATATATGTATGAGGCTGAACTACAACCTTCAACCGGACGTATTTTTCTTTATGGTGAACAGCACGCAAGTATACCCACAATGAATAGGCAACTTGAAATATGGGGTGATTATTACAATGACTACGAAATGCGGCATTTGTTTATCGAAGCCCCTTATTTCACTGCACAATTACTCAACCTATGGATGCAAGCGGATGATGACGCAATATTATACCTCTTATATGAGGATTGGCAGGGGTCATTAAAACATAATCCGCACACTCTGGTTTTTTATAGAACGATAAAACAGGATTTCCCTGAAACTATTTTCCATGGGACTGATATTGGGCATCAAAGCCATTCAACTGGTCAGCGTTTTTTGCGTTATCTTAATGATAATGGTTTAAATGATACGGAGTCATATCGTCTTACTCGTGAAAGCATAGCACAATTCCAGCACTTCCAACGTGAGGGTAGCCATGCTGTACGTGCGTACTACAAACCGCTTAATTTTATCCGTGAATTTGATAGCTTAGGCAACCAAGATGTGATGGCTATCCATGGCAATGCGCATGTTGTTTTTGGGGACTTCATGGGGTATTATGGTGTGCCGACAATGGCGACTACCTTACGTGAACGCTATGGTGATGCATTGCAAACTTTTGATATGACACATTACGCATTAATGAGAGAACCGTATCATATAGAAACAATAATGGTTAATGGCGTTGATTTTGAAGCATCTTATTTTGGGAATGATGGTGCAAGATTTAGCAACATAGTTGGACGTGAGTTTTGGCGGTTAGAAAATGCCTACGAATATTTCAGCGATAATCCTTTGACAGGAAATGTGTTGCCTTTTGATAACTTTCCAATGCTGGTGGAAGTGGGTCAAGTATTTGTTTTAGACCTTCATTTTGATGATGATACAGTTTTGCGGCAATTTTTCCGTGCGAGTGGTCATATTTGGAATAACCGGCTATCAACACAGGAATTCACTCCATAAAATTAATCAAAATATTTCAAATCAACTTTTACATCATCAAGCATAATAGTTAGTTGTGAGTTAGAAGAAATACTTATTCCTTTTGTTAAATCAATAGGAATAAAATCTCTTGATGTATTTAACATTTTAGTTGATGTGATGTATAGTTTAGGTAAATGTGATGGAGTACTATAGCAAGGTGATAATTTAACTTCATTTAAAATATTATATGCACCTACTAATCTAAACAAGGTAGTCTTTTTACCGTATTCAATTAGATTTATTGTTTTTTGAATTAAAACTTTGCGGTTATTTATATCATAAATTGATATAAATAACTGACCTGAGAACACTCTGTTTTTGTTAGGAATCAGCCATATAAATAGAACTAATATAAAAATGCCAACTAAGACTCCGGTAGAAATCCATAATAAATTATTTGTTTCGTAATTGTCATAATTTATTTTTTCTAATATTTCTTTATTTATGTATGAAGTGTATGTAGGCTCATATCGTATTTCTTCAAATGGCTCTTCTTCGTTTGTTGTATGTAAAAATATATCAATGTATTCCTGTATATCATGTAATGCCGGGGCGGGGGTTTTTGCTGAAAATATGGCTCTTATTATATGAGGGAGGTCGTTTGCATTTGAGGTTTCAAATACTAGTCCTCCTGTTTCTTCTGCAATGAGGGTTATGGCTTCTATATCTAAATTGCCGTCAAAGTTTAAGCCTATTGTATAAATTGGATATCCTTGTTGCTGGACTAAATAAATTGCATGATTTACGTCATCTTGTGCCGCATCATTTGACCTGATATTTGGGTTTGTATTCATGTTTCCGTCTGTGAAAAAAATTATAACTTGTTGGCGATCCGGGTCATGATTTTCGTACATAATTTTTGTGGCTTCCAGTAGCCCAAGACCATGGTCTGTCCATGAAGCGTAGTTTAAGTTTTGTATGAAGTTTTGTAGCATTTCTCTTTCTTCATCACCATAAATTTTTGTTAAATCAAGGCTCGCTTCAACTTGCCCAGCATATGAAACAATCCCCACACGGTCACGACCCTCGGTTAGCATATCGATAAAAAGATTCATTGCTTCACGGGAAATTTGATATGGGTCGGCTGTTTGCATAGAAAGACTTACGTCTAAAACTAATACAGCGTCAATTGGCATAAGCCCAGCAGTCAAGTTTTCTTCATTCTCATTTGCGTATATGATTTGAAACATTAAAATAGTAAACAATATAAAAAACAGAACCTTCATTTAGACATTCCCTTCATATCATACAGCCGCAATAAACACTACCCTTGTGCTTTCTGGTCTTATTTCTTGGCTGCTATAATCATTTCTTGTTTTAACTGAGCTAAAGCCAACCTCTAAAAGTTGATTTTTTATAATTTTAATATCATATGCTTTTTGATAATGAACTTCCTGGAATGGTTCATCATCACCATTTTCATAAAAAAGAATATTGTACTTATTTATTTTTGTGTTTTCATCGTAACTATTTTCCCATACATATGAATCTCCGTTTTCGCTTCTATCTTCAAACGATTTATCACCAAATACTTCTTTAAATTTATATTCAGTATTCATGTCAAAAATGAAAACCCCTCCGGGGTTTAAAAAAAGTCGAACTTTTTTAAAAACAGTAAGTAGTTCTTCCTCATTAATGATGTAATTAATCCCATCACAAACGCAAACAACTGCATCAATTGTCCCGTATAAATCAAGCTCTCGCATGTCTTGGTTTAAAAATAAAATTTTGTATTTTTTTTCATATGCTTTTTGCTGTGCTTCTGCAAGCATATCATCAGACAAATCGACACCAATTAAATCATAACCAAAACTTGCAAGACGTATTGTAATATTTCCTGTTCCACAGGCTAAATCAAGTACAAGAGGTTTTCCGTTTTTATTTTTAAACCAATTACTCAAAAACTCATTTATGTATGCAGCCCAATTATCATAGGGCGCATCAGTCATTAGTCCATCGTATATTTTTGCAAATCCACCGTACATAAAGATTACTCCTTTAGCGATTCCTTTTTTCTGCGAGCCAAAATTCCACCAATTCTGCCGCTTTCTTTTGCTGTTAAACTTTTCCAACCGGTTGTGTTTACTTTATCCATCAGCCCAAGTTCTTCAGCTATTTCCATCTTCATTATATCATTAATACTTGTTTTCTTCTCCATAACAATACCCTCCAAATTTTTATATAGATTATTCCACAAAATTTATTGATTTATACAAAAAAATATATTATTTCTATGTGAGTAGTGGTATGATTTATATATAAATTAATTTTTAGAGAGGATTAACCATCATGATTGTAGCAGCGTACATTATGACAGACAATTTTACAACATTAAGACCTGGTGATGCAGAGCGTCTAACTCATGTAAACTTTTCTTTCGCAAGGGTAGTTGATGGAAAAGGTAGTGTTGCGCATTGGAAAAACAGTGCAAATGTTCATGCGTTTATGAAAAACAGAGGTCACATTAAAGCAGTGCTTTCAGTTGGCGGCTGGGGTGCAGGCGGATTTTCACCGGCAGTTAAAACACCGGAAAGCCGTGAGATTTTTGCGTCAACTCTTATGGACATAGTAAACGAATTTGGTTTTGACGGTATTGACATGGATTGGGAGTACCCAGGGGATGACATGGCTGGTATTGAAGCTTCACCTGACGACAGAGTCAATTATACATTTTTTATGGAACTTTTGCGTGAAAAACTGGGACCAGATAAAATTTTATCAATGGCAGCCGGTGGAATGCAAAGTGCAATTGATAACCTTGAACTGGACAAACTAATGAAAGTAATGAATTTCGTAAACCTTATGACCTATGATATGTGCCCATGGGACAGAGTAAATTATCATACAGCTTTGTATAAATCAGATGTAAATAATAATGCTGGAGACACAGTAGCAGGAATGTATGAAAAAGCTGGGGTCAAACGAAGTGAACTCGTACTTGGTGCTGCTTTTTATGCAAGAATATATAAAAATGTTGATGGATTAAACTCAAAAGTTGATGGTCCACCTGAATTTATCGCTGGTGGATTTAAAAACACAAAAAAGCGTATTGATGAACTTGGACTCTTATATGATGAGAAAGCAGAAGCTCCATATCTATATGATTCAGTTGCAAAAGAGTTTATTACATTTGACAATGAACGTTCACTTGCTGCCAAAATGAAGTATGTGAAAAAAACAGGACTTGGTGGAATTATGTTTTGGGAATACTCAAGTGATGATGAAAACAGTACACTTTTAAAAGCAATGACAAACTAAAAGGGCTAGTGCCCTTTTAGTTTGTCCAAAATATTAACATAGTCATTGTAATAATAAGCATTTTAATGTAAAATACATAAGATAAAGATTTTGGGGGTTGCGCCCCAATTTAGAGGAGGCGTTCATGCACATAAAAGGTGAATCTCGGATACGTGTTGCAACCTCCGACCCACGGCTTAAAAATAAGATTTCAATAAATCTTAGCGGTCCAATTGACAATGTATATTGGTACATCCGTTTTAACATCCCTTTAGATGCTGAAACTGTAAACGAAAAAAATATGGAAGTAACTGATACAGAAGGTTATATCATGCGTACAGATATTTCCTACCAAGATAACTCTAACAGAATTGTTATTTCTCCTTTAGATTCTTATGAAGAAGAACGATATTATCTGTTAAAAATTACAAAGAAAGTACGTTCAGCAAAAGGGCAGAATCTTAAAACCGTAATAAGCATACTTTTTAAACTTTACAATGGTGCAATTTCTGAATATAAAGTTCTTCGTAAAGATGTACCTGTACCACCATCTCGCCCACGTCCTAAAAATTACGATGAAATGCAAGAAAATAGAAAACCCAATGATTTAGACAACTATGTAGAAAATCTTTCAAGGCGTACAACTCAAATGGAACAAGAGTCTCTTGGAATGAATGTTTGGATTGGTGTAGCCGGTCTTGTACTTGCTGCATTTGGTATTCTTATTGCCAACATTTTTGTTATTGCAGCGGCAGTTATAGCTTGCACAGGCGGTATGGTTCACATTTATTTCCAATGGAGGAATAAAGAGTTTAGGGCAAGGCTTCATTACAACAAAGGCGTAAAGTTTTTTAACAGAATGCAGTATCAACTAGCAAAAGCTGCTTTTGAAAAAGCATTAACATATGACCCACAAAACAAACTAGCCGAGTACGGCATTGTGAGGGTTGGAATATATAAATAGGAGGACTTTAAATATGGATTTATTAACAAGGTCTGATTTTGACGGTCTCGCATGTGCCGTTATTCTTCGTGAGATTGGAATGATTGGCAATTGGCGTTTTGTCCACCCAAAAGACTTGCAAGACGGTAATGTGCGTGTTACTGCCAATGATATCCTTGCAAACGTACCATATGTTGCAGGTTGTGGTATGTGGTTTGACCATCATACGAGTGAATGGGAAAGAATAGGCAAACCAGAAGGTTTTGTTGGTTCGCTCCGCAAACTTGATAGTGCTGCAAGAGTTATTTATGAATACTATAAAGACCGCTATGATATTAAAAAGTTTGAACCAATGCTTGAACAAGTTGACCGTGTCGACTCTGGAAAACTTACGGCTGATGATATTTTAAATCCAAAAAAATGGGTGCTTCTTGGTTTTCTTACAGACCCACGCACAGGTCTTGGGCGTTTTAGGGATTTTAAAATTTCTAACTACAGCTTAATGGAAGAATTAATTGACAAATGTCGCACAATGGAAATTGATGATATTTTAGAGCTTCCGGATGTTAAAGAACGTGTTGAATTGTATTTAGAACAAACAGAGCTATTTAAGGCTATGCTTGAAAAACACACAAAAATTAATGGAAATGTAATTGTTACAGACCTTCGTGGTGTTGATACAATAAACGCAGGCAATCGTTTTCTTATTTATAGTTTATACCCGGAGCAAAATATTTCTATGTGGATTGTTGACGGAAGAAATAAAGAAAATGTTGCTATTGCTTGTGGTTACAGCATTTTAAACCGTTCGGCAACAGTAAATGTCGGCTCTGTGCTTCTTCGTTACGGTGGCGGTGGTCATAAACAAGTTGGTACTTGTCAAGTGCCGTACGATGAGGCAAACAAAGTTATTGAAGATTTAATTGAAAAATTACAATAAAGGAGTTTTTACAAATGGAACATTTTAAAACAATTTATGACGGAAACATAAGTAGTGATGATAACTGCGGTACAGGCTGCGGTGAATGTCAAACATCTTGCCAATCTGCTTGCAAAACATCTTGCACAATAGCAAATCAAGAATGTGAACAAAAATAATTAAGAAAAAGTGATTAAAAGTGATTCATTGTTTTCAAATTCAGCAGAAAAACCTTGTGCTGGATGTCGAAAGCGGTGCTTTGCATCAAGTTAGCGATGATGCCTTGGAGGTGCTTAAATTAATAGAGGGGGAAGAGTCTTTTGACGAAAATTTTCCACTATTAATCAACGCACCTCACGGTATTGTTGCCGGGATAAAAAGCCTTGTTGATGCAGGGAAATTATTTTCTAAAAAAACCGTAATTGATATCCAAAATCACATGGGTAACAGGAAACCTGTAGTTAAAGCACTCTGTTTGCATATGGCACATGAGTGCAATTTGCGTTGTAAATATTGTTTTGCAGGTGATGGACAGTACTCCTTATATGATAGGGGGCTTATGCCAATTGAAGTTGGGAAAAAAGCACTGGATTTTCTAGTAAATGAATCTGGCTCAAGAAGGAATTTAGAGGTAGATTTTTTTGGCGGTGAGCCAATGCTTAATTTTGAAACTGTAAAAGAGCTTGTAAAGTATGGGCGTAGTTTAGAAGAAAAAAACAATAAAAAGTTCCGTTTTACATTAACAACGAACGGGGTTTTGTTAACTGACGAATCGATTTCATACATAAATGAAAATTTTGACAATGTTGTCCTTAGTTTAGACGGGCGGCAGCATGTAAACGATAATGTTAGAAAAAAAACTGATGGAAGCGGCAGTTATGATATAATCCTGCCAAAAATTAAAAAACTAACAGAAGCAAGAAATCATAAAAATTACTATGTTAGAGGAACGTATACAAGATACAACATGGACTTTGCTAACGATGTTTTGCATATGGCAGATTCAGGGTTTAAAAATATTTCTGTTGAACCGGTTGTAGCACCACAGGAAATGGACTATGCATTTAAAGATGAAGATTTGCTGGTACTGTTTAAAGAGTATGATAAACTTGCAGTTGAACTTTTAAAAAGAGAAAAAGAGGGAAATGGTATTTTATTTTTTCATTTTGAAATGAATCTTGATGGAGGACCTTGTTTAGCAAAGAGAGTGACCGGTTGCGGAGCTGGTTCTGAATACTTAGCAGTTACTCCGTCAGGGAAGTTTTATCCTTGTCATCAGTTTGTTGGCGATGAACAGTTTCAAGCTGGAGATGTTTTTACAGGTCTGGTTGAAAATAAATATACAGCCGAGTTTAAAGACTGTCATGTTTATAAAAAACCGGAGTGTAGTAAATGTTTTGCAAAATATTATTGTAGTGGCGGTTGTTTAGCAAATGCATATTATGCAAATGATAATATTTTAAAACCAGACAAAATAAGTTGTGAATTAATGAAAAAGAGGATAGAAAATGCACTATATATCTTTTCGGAAAGGGTTTAAGTAATGGCAGGTCACTCAAAGTTTGCAAATATAAGACATAGAAAAGGCAAAAATGACGCAGCAAAAGGGCAAATTTTTACCCGTTTAGGTCGTGAACTCGCAATGGCTGTTAAACACGGAGGTGGAGGCGACCCTGTTTCAAATATTCGTTTAAAAGACGCCATTGCCAAAGCAAAATCGGAAAACATGCCAAATGATTCAATTGAGCGTTGTGTAAAAAAAGCAGCAGGTTCAATGGATACAGTAGATTTTGAAGCAGTAACATATGAAGGATATGGTCCAAATGGTGTAGCTGTTATTGTTAATGTTTTAACAGATAATAGAAATCGTGCAGCAGCAAGTGTGCGAAATGCCTTTACAAAAGGAAATGGTAGCTTGGGAACTCAAGGTTGTGTTTCATTTATGTTTAATGATGTTGGGCAAATAATGGTTGAAACAGACTGTGGTATGGATGAAGAAGAGCTTATGCTGCTTACTGCTGATGCTGGAGCTGACGATTTTATTACTCTTGATGAGGGGTATGAGATTTTAACACCGGTATCGCTATTTTCTAAAGTTCGTGAAGCCATTGAAAATGCTGGAGTTCCTATGATTTCAGCAGAAGTTACTAAGCTTCCACAAACATATGTAAAACTTTCTGCACCGGAGGATTTAAAATCAATGAATAAACTTTTGGACCTTTTAGACGATGAAGATGACGTACAAAATGTCTATCATAATTTATCTTATGAATAGAAATAGGGAGGCAAAATAGATGAGATTTGGAGCACAACTTTATACAGTTAGAGAATTTACTCAAACACACAAAGATTTTGCAGAAACAATTAAAAAAATTGCTGCAATTGGTTATGATTGTATTCAAGTATCAGCAATAAATCCGGAAATTCCTGCACAAGAAGTTGCAGAAACATGCCAGGCTTACAATCTTGATATAATTATTTCTCATGTTAGCCCACTAAAAATAATTGAAGAAACAGGTCAAGTAATTGAAGACCATCTTGCAATGAAAGCAAAGTATATAGGGGTTGGTTCACTGCCAAATGGATATAGCCACGACAAAAAAGGCTATAGGAAGTTTATTACTGATTTTATTCCTGCTGCTCGTGCGTTTAAAGATGCAGGTTTTCAACTTATGTACCATAACCATCATTATGAATGGGAAAAATTTGAAAGCAAACGAGCAATCGAATATCTTTTTGAAAAATTTCCGGAAGCAAATTTCACATTGGATACTTATTGGATTCAAGCTGCTGGTGGCGACCCTGCATACTGGATAGATAAATTTAAGGGTAGAGTTGATGTAATTCACCTTAAAGACTATGCAGTTGTTGGTGGTAAACGTCGCATGGCGGAGGTAATGGACGGTAATTTAAACTGGGGTGCTATTTTTAAAGCTTCTGCAAATGCAGGAGTTAAGTTTGGTATGGTTGAACAAGATGAATGTTATGGCAAAGACCCGTTTGAATGTCTTCGTGCAAGCCTTTTAAATTTAAAAAATGGGTATAATGACCTAAAACACAGCAAGTAGGATTATAATATGCGAGATGTTTTTATCAGTAACTCATCAAGGGATTTTGCTATTGCAAAGTTTATTTGTGAGGAACTGGAATATGAAGATATATCATGCTGGTTAAAACCTCGTGATATAATTGATGAAGCAAACTACAACCATGAAATAGGCAAAGGTATCCACGAGTCTCTCGTGGTGCTTTTCTTGTATACAGAAGATTCTAATGAATCGGATTTGGTTTTGAGGCAGCTTCGTTTTGCTTTTAATGAAAAAAAGAAAATTATACCTATTCGCATGTCTGATAAACCATTAAGAAAAGAATTAGTTCCAATTCTTGAAGATGTGCTATGGGTTGATTTTGACTCGGAAGCCAGGAACTTTGATGAAATTCTTGATGAATTGGAAAAAAAGCTTGATGAAGCATGGAATAAAGGTAATTTGCTTGCGATTGATCTGTTTAACATAGTAAACATCGTCTGTGAATGGTTTTTCTTGAAAATCGCTTTTTTCCGTTATCAGGAAATAATCCCTGTTTTCCATCACTCCCGTAAGCCTGGATATCTCTACCAGATGTCCGCCGGAGGATGCAGCAAAACATACTTTCAACAACTATCATTCCTTCCAACTTACAGATATCATCAGGCACAAC
>Ga0131853_10023916_pt1 | contig 11029 bp, 5 predicted proteins | sample TergutLab28metaG_FD_92764 | JGI IMG/M metagenome (GOLD analysis project Ga0131853, IMG submission 92764) | Labiotermes labralis P1 segment gut microbial communities from Petit-Saut dam, French Guiana - Lab288 P1 (version 2) (version 2) | ecosystem: Host-associated > Arthropoda: Insects >...
TAGAGGGAGGTAGCTGCACAAAAAATATGACCAGTACCGGAGGCTGTAGTTACAGCTTTGTGTACTCCTGAAGATAGGTGTGATTGACACGCGAAACATGTAGAGTGAACTTGCAGAATAATAAATATACTATTTTTTTTTTGCATCTCGTTGGACAATTATTAATACAAACGTCACTATTTTTTGTTAAGAATTTCTAAATACATCACACAGTTTCAAAAATTTACATGCTGACCTATTCACTTTAGACCCAGTATTTTCCAACATGTGCTTTGAAATTTACTCTTCGGGTTCTACAGTCATTCTCTGAAATTATCAATGTACGACAGGAAAGCTTTCTTGCCTGTCATACCTCTACACAACCAACAAGGAAGGAAGTGGTTTCTCAAAGTGAAATGTCTGTTTGGCAATACGAGAAGAAGTCACGTCCTGCAAGAGGAGAGCATGCATTCTGAATACCGTAGAGTCACCTGGAGTAAACTTTTTAATTAACGTTACACAGTATACGTCAGCACAATCTTTTTTAATCTTAAGCAAGACCTTACTTAAGAATAAAAAATAATGTGCTGACGTATACTGTGTAACGTTAATTGAATTACAAGCACATCGTGATGCCTTCATTCAGAATAAACCTTTTAAATTGAAAATTAATATGATCTGGCCTATATTTATTTAATATATTGCCATAACACGCGTTTAATAGGGTCACAGACTACAAGTTGTCATGTAATATTGTCTTTCTGTTCTCCACAGCACAGCATACAAACTGACAGCTTGTCAACCGAAGTCAGAGTTTATCATTATGGAATGTGTAATTAACATTTTTACAGAATTTGTTGAACTCTCAAAAGACTTAGAATTTGGTCATGTGGGACGGAACATTTTCAGAGAAGGCCCAACAATGCAGAAGAATTAGACCGCACCCTAGGGCGGAAATTTAAGTGGGACCCCAAATCTGCGGCAAAATATAAAATTACAAATTAAATTTTTGTTAATTCCATGGTGCTGCGACTGGAGCTTGTGCGCCTCTCGGCTTGGGTTTTGAGTTAGCTCATCGATCGCCGAAATGAGGTACTGCACTGTTAGTTTACCTGAATGCAGAAACACTGGTTATACAGACAGAGAAAAGCAAATACTTATGCTTAAAAAATTCATATTTTAAATACGTTAAACAGAAAACAGTCACATAATATTTTGTTGTTCAAGAAAAACCTCAGCTAAGGTCTGTCTTTGAGGTGGCGGATGGGGGGGGGGGTCCGAAATCATGTTTTGCCTAGGGCGCTATTTTCTTGCACCAACATTAGGGCCGCTTACTCTTTAAGTTAGTTGCTACTGCGCAAGCGAAAGGCACTGCCTCCGTCTTCAAGGGTAAAATAAACTCAGTTTCGAAAGTGCCATGTTATTATGTAGGGGTCAGGGAAGGAAACAGGTGATATGATATAGATATCATCAGTCGGAACAGAAGATGGGGAAAATAGGTGATGTGGGATGGATATCATTAGTCGGAACACAAGATGGGGAAAATAGGTGATGTAGGATGGATATCATTAGTCGCAACACAAGATGGGGAAAATAGGTGTTGTAGGATGGATATCATTAGTCGGAACACAAGATGGGGAAAATAGGTGATGTAGGATGGATATCATTAGTCGGAACACAAGATTGGGAAAACATCTGATGTAGGATGGATATCATTAGTCAGAACACAAAATGAGGAAAACAGGTGAAGTAGGATGGATATCATTAGTCGGAACACAAGATGGAGAAAACATTTGATGTAGGATGGATATCATTATTCGGAACACAAGATGGGGGAATGTCGTGGCCCAGGTGAACCAGTAGCAAACACAGTCTCTCGAAATGGCAGTTACCATACATAACCTGCAAATTCCGCAACTTATCCAGTCCCACAGCCTCTCTGACACACCATACAGTCCTTCAGCCAAAATAACTCCCTTCTACTCTGGCATCAAACCTCACACACCCATTCGAACAAATTTCTCCCCGTCACACACAAAAGGACCTACTGCCTTTTGTAACAGCAGGCCTCAATACGACCACGTTAAAGCCGTCAACCCAGACTGGAAGTACGTTAACGTAAGCACAATCCACGTTAAATTTATTAAATTACCTTGTCACAGCCCAATGATGCATTTTGTCACCTGAATGGTTCAACTGATCGAAGTTGTTGACATACGCTTTGAGCAAGACTCGGCCCTTTGCTTTTTTGGTCGGTTATTCCTTATTTGTCGCGCACAGATCCTGAAGGTGGAGGCAGCACTTTCCTAGATGTCTACAAAATACGCGACTTCACATCCCACAAGACCTTACAATTATCTCAACGCCACGAGATACTAAAATCTCCAAGGCTTGTCTCAAACTCTATTGCAGTAGCAATGAAGACCCTACAGTTTCAAACACATTTCTGCTAATAATTTCCGCTGCTCAAAATCAACACAGACTTCTCCTCTAAGTTTATCCAGTAGCGACAGAATAAATGTTACTGTGTGTATTTTGAATAATCGTGTGCTAAGATCTTGCCGGCCACACAGCACATTGCAAAAAGGCTTGCCAACATGAATATGAGTCCAGGAGGCTTGGTCCACACTAGCAGGGCCCAGCAACAAACGGATAATTGCAAGGTCAGCAAGACCAGACTGAGATACACCGCTACGATCAGCAAGTAGTTTCTCACAAGAGGCAGTCCAGCCTGGATTGTTGTGCTCGAGGTCTGGAGATAAGATAGGGCATGGGGCAGACATCCTCTGAAGCAGTATGCGGGGAACTGCCGGATACGATCCAAGGAGGTTCTCCTGGACAAATGGGCCTTCATGGTGCTGGCAGGAAGCCTGTGGGATTTGATGGGGCCAATGGCAGGGTCACTCTCAGAAACACCTGTAACAGTAGTTTGGGAGACGTTTATTTGATGGTCTGGCTCATTGTCTGGCTATCTGATTGATTACTGGCTGGCTGAATGCCAAGCTGATTAGCTGAAAGAATGTCAGGATGACTTTTACCTGACTTACTTACTCACTCCATGGAGCAGATTCCTTCTTGAGAAGCTAACCGGTTCACATTTAGCTAAGAAAATCCCCACGGTTTACGAAACCCGAAGTTTCATTACCACAGTCACAAGTGCCCGCCACCTGTCCCTATCCTGAGCCAACTCGATCCAATCCATGCCCCATCCCACTTCTTGAAGATCTATGTTAAAATCCACTTATCCACTTATTTTTCGGCCCTAAGAATATGATATGACATATTCGTTAACTGCAATTGGGTTGACACCCGGTGGCAGCAGTACAGCACAAATTTACACACAACAACACAATGAAACAGAATACAAAGAACACAACATACTTAACAATAAGAATACATAAACATAGCAATAAAAATATATAATTATCCTACAATCTACGTCTGGGTCTTCCAAGTGGTCTCTTTCCTTCAGGTTTCCCACCAAAACCCTGTATACGCCTGTCCTGTCCCCCATACGTGCTACATTCCACGCCCATCTCATTTTTCTCGATTTGATCACCCGAACAATATTGGGTGAGGAGTGCGGATCATTAAGCTCGTCATTATGTAGTTTTCTCTATTCCCCTGTTACCTTTCCCTCTTAGGCCCAAATATTCTCCTAAACACCCTATTCTCAAACACCCTCAGCCTATGTTCCTCTCTCAATGTGAGCCACAAGGTTTCACACCCATCCAGACTTTAATCTGACTAGTTCAACGAATGGCTGCTGTCTGACTGACTGATTATTTGACTAGCTGCCTGAATGAATTACTGGATAGGATTTTATCTGACTGGCTGATTCTAATGTAAAGATGGGTCACGTAAATTAAAGTCTAAGATGTCCCTATGCAGCCAATAAAGGCGTATGGGAATCAAGGTAGAGTTCGGCCCATTCTTACCCGTTGCACTAGATGGACATAGGGGTCTGCCTCACTCTCCAGTATTTTACCCCCGAGGAACGTTGCCCGTGCCCATTGAAGAGGAAGCTCATTTTAAATTATTTGGTGAATGCTTAAATGATTTACTGAATAAATGATGGCTAACTGATAGCCTGGTTGAGGGAATGAATGATCTGTTAAGAGATTACCTGACTTGTTACCTGCATGAACAACTGGTTGACAGTTTAGCTATCTGTCTGGCTGAATAAATGGCCGGCTGGCTTCACAGGCTTCTTGTTCACTGACTGAAGTAATGGCATTACTGAGACAGCAAACGGTAAATACTAACTCCTGTCCATAGAAACAGCTACTGTGAACCGGCCAGCTACATTCCTAACAGCACGACCACACCAGTAACCACGTGCTTCGCAGCTGCTTCTGAAGTCATAAGAATCTCCAATCTATTTTTTTTATAGAGGACATCCAGCCAAGACATCATCAACTCGGCGATTTTATATAGTTTTACTTAAATTTCGTAATACAAAAGCTTGCAATTTTGTATTGTAACAACCTTTCTATTTCATCCGGAATCCCATATAACAAACACATCTCCACTATATTATACCTCATTTTAAAAATTTTTGTAATATTGGCCTTATGATTGTCTTTTTAGATCAAAACATGTGGTCATACTTGAATAAAACTTGGCTGTGTTTGACGGAACTGTAATGAATCTCCTAGCTACCACAAACTTCCTCTCAATTTATGGAACCCAAACGTCCAACAACGTATTCACAAGATCCCGCCCCTGGTTTGTACGTAGCAGACACCTTCACAAACTGTGTTTTTTCGTTTCAGTTCAATATTGTCTTCCCGCCCACATTTGGTTTCTCCACTAGTAGAGGGTTATTCGAAATGTCGAGGTTTTATCAACTTGTCATACACAGTACACTTGAGATAGGAGTATATGTTTTTTTATTTAATAGAACAACGCTCTAAGTTTTTGTTACATGCCTTACAGGTGCTCTATATGTGCACCCTTTGTGATTCTACAAACATCAACACGATAATGAAATGTAAGCGCACAAAACGCCTTCTCACTGCCGTTCGCCGCCAACTTAGTAAACTGCGCTCCAAGCGGAGAAATGCACAACTACTGCACACCGCACATCATAAAAGAAAACTCTGAGAATTTCTAGATCCATCGGTGCAACTACATACTCCTATCTCAAATGTATTTTTTATGACGAGTTCTTAAAACTCCGACAATCATTTCGAATAACCCTGTATTTGTATGCAATTGCTGTCTCTTCCAATCGTGTTACGTGCTCCGCCCATTTCATTCCGCTTGATGTGGTCATCCTAACAATTAGCCACAGGACTAGATATCAATATTATTAAAACTTGAAACACAGTCTCGACGTTCAATGCCAGAGTTCGCGCCCTTTTATCTGAAGAAAAATTAATGTCGCAATTCGGAGATGTGCCTAGTCATCGTCTGTATGTTATGTTTGGTTTTTTTTACTCTTCGATAAACCGAAATCTTTGTCCTTAGCAACAGACAGCCGCAGTGTGTAGTGGCACCCATTATCACCGGACCTCTGACTCCACTCACCTCTGGACACAAGAGGTCTCAGTCTGTCCTGCAGTGGTAAGTCTGTGACCGATGCGGGACTCATACTGCAACAGAATTTTAAAAAAAATGTGACTTAGACAGAGAGGAGGCAGCAGAGAAACATGATTGTACATTGTCCAGTGTTTCTGAAGACAATTCTAGTGTGTTACTGTGGTCTGCTTTAGTCCCATAAAGCAAGTTACTCCAGTTCCCATCTTCTCCAAAACAAATGGCAAATAACTAAATAACTCCAGGGAGTAGAATCGTAGAATCCTAAAAGTTCCTAAATTAGTACATAGGCTTCCACTTGACCCATTCCTGTTTCAGAAGAATTCATTCCAAGCCTTCGCATTTTATTTCTTTAATATTATCCTCTCATCTACACCTATGTATTCCAAGTAGACTCTTTCCTTCAGGCTTCCTCACCAAAGCCGTGTATCGATATTTTCTACGTGCCATATGTCATATGATCAGCCAATCTCATCATCCTAACAAATTTGGTGCAGACCACAAATCATGAAGCTCATCATGAAACAATTTTCTTTATCGTCCAATTACGTCTTCGCACTAGTGCCCAAATATCGGCTCAGTACTCTATCAGAGAAAAGCTAGTTAATATTGTTTGTAATTAACTGATGGATATTGTAATTGAGGCATTGGTACGCGCTGTGATTCTGCAAACAACAAACGATATTTCCTTGCTTGCACTCAACAGGGTTTTTCATTTTCATGGGAACTCAGTGAGCTTTCTGTGAGGTACAACTACATTTTTATAGGCTGTTCATATGGACTTGGGTCTTATGATGGATTTGAAGCCACCTACTAAGAAGTCAGCTGTGATACTCGAAGGCAGTGCTTTGATTCCCAATGGAGAGCGAGAGAGAATTTTGTCCAGCGCCAGCTAATGGGTTAGGTAGTTATCACCTTCCAAGTCATGAAGGCATATAGAGGAAGCAGATGCTTAACTCCATTCAATCTTAACCACGGCACTACATGAATGTGAGTGCTCAACTTCACACACGGGGAAAAACTCCGACCCCCAATCAGTAGGAGGCTGCGTGGGTCCCAGAGTCAATCCTGGCGGTTTTAGAGAAGAGAGCATTTCAAAAAAATTCAAACAACTTTTCAAAAAATACAAACAACTTTTCAAAAAATTCAAACAACTTTTCAGAAAATACAAACAACTTTTCAAAAATTCAAACAACTTTTCAAAACATTGGAAAATTTCTTAAAAAATTCAAACAACTTTCCAAAAAATTCAAACAACTTTTCAAAAAATTCAAATAACTTTACCTATGCCTTTAAGGCACTTTAATGACTGTTTTTTTTTGGTGCGACAGCCCCCAGTGGGCCAGAGCCTCCCCATTTCTGAGGCTTCACGATCACACTCAGACACGCACCACACTCGGTAGAACTCCTCTGAATGAGTGATCAGCCCGTCGCAGAGACCTCTACCTGACAACACCCAACGCTCACAACAGACAAACCACCATGCTTCCGGCGGGAATCGAACTCGCAATTCGAGGAAGCAAGAGGCCGCAGACCCACGCCTTAGACCGCGCGGCCACTTGGATCTGCAATGTCCGTGTTAGTGCAACAATTTTACCAATTTCCAATAAAAATAATTGGTCAATGCATCAACAACACAAATTATTGTCATCTGAATATGATTATGACTTATGTGGAGACAAGGATTTTAAAGGAAGAAGTGAGGGTTCAAAGGAAGAGCCGGCGGCTATGCGAATAGCGTGCCTTAATTAATGATTAAACCGGATAGTTTAAGTCACAGTTGCCACACCCATTCGCGCACTCGCTGTGCCTTCCACCAGCAGGTGGCGACAAACAAAATTTATAACAATGCGGGCATAAAAAATATGGGCAGAAACTTTGTCACAAATTGCTGAAGTGTGTGTTTGTGTCAGTAAGTCAGTACGCCAATCAGCAAGTTACTTTCTGATGCAAATATAAATATAAATATATATATATGGGCTTTCCTTCTCAAAGATGAGAGGTCGGCCATATTAACTTAATCAGTAACTCCATTAAGCTGGGTCCTTCAGAAGCCAGAAATCGCTCAGCTGGTCAAAGAGCTTATGCACAAATTCACAGATGATTTCTCCAAGATCACTACAATTACTATTCTCTCATCTACGCTTATGTCTTCCAATTTATCTCTTCCAATTAATTTTTCAAGTCAACGGGTTGCACAGACGTCCTACATTTCAGATATTTCTCACGGCTCAACACGCTACCTTTCTGCAGGCAATGGATAGAGGTGACTTCTTTTTAGACAGGACATCACCGTTGTGGGACCGCGGTAGCGCAATGGTTAAGGTGCTGTGCTGCAATTCGGGAGGTCGCTTGTTAGATCCCAGCTGGTGTCATTGGAATTTTTCATTGACATAAAATCCTGTCGATCGCAATATGATCCTAGGGTCGACTCAGCCTCTAACAGAAATGAGTACCAGGAGCATTTCCTAGAGGTAAAGGCGGCCGGTGCGTAAGGCTGACAACCTTACCACCAACCTGTGCCGTTGTCATGAAATCTGGGAACCTTAACTTCCTAGAACCCTCTGGGCCACTCCAGGTCTGTAATGGGACTGCTTTACCTTTACGTTGCCGTTGTGTTCAATTACAGTCTACACGTGGGCCTGGTAACTCAGTCGGTATAGCGACTGGCTAAGAGGCTGGACGGTCCGGGGATCGAATCCCGGTGGGGACGACATTTTCCGCACCTGTCCAGACGGGCCCTGAGACCCACCCGGCCACCTTTACAATGGGTACCGGGTCTTTCCCGGGAGTAAACAGCGGCCGGGGCGTGACTCTGACCCCTCACTCCCCTCTAGTGCCGTGGTCAAGAAAGAGTAGAGCTATACCTCTACTCCCCCTATGGGCCGTACGGCCTGTACAGAGCCTCAGTGCCTGTAAAAGGGTGCATTTTAACTTTTACTTTTACAGTCTACACACAACTTTTATCCTACATGTAAAAACAGCAACTTATGTTGAGATAAACAGGCAGGATATAGGACCTTGAATAAGAAAATTACAATAACAATATTTTATTGTGCTGTGTTTTTATAGTTTTCGTATTCATTGTCCTATATCCAACCTGATGATGGCTACATACGTATTGCCGAAACATATAGCTCTTTTTACATGTAAGATAAATGTTTGTATGGGCTGTAATCCTACTTCTTTTTATATACGCGTAGAAGTGGCGTCGAGATAAAGTGACTCTAATTTCTGAATTTAATAATTATAGCGGATAGTGTCTAAATGTGAAATAGGAGCTTGTTTGTTTCATGTAAATAAGACTTCAATCACATTAACTTTCCTGTTACATTTTTTTAATAGCCATGAAATCTATGTATTTCCCCAGAATATGATGCAATACCTGTAACGTCTGACGAAATCCGAAACTAGCGCCAGTTGTCTGATACGGTGGAAAAAAGTGATGCTGCTTTAGCTGTAGAGCACATTAGCACATATAATTCTCGTTCCTATATTCCGATTTGTAGCGCAGCACCTTAGCTGCGCTACAAATCGGAAGGTCGCTGGTTCGATTCCAGATGGTGTCATTGGAAGTTTTCATTGACATAATCTTTCCGATCGCACTATGGCCCTGTGATCGACTCAGTCGCTAACAGAAATGAGTACCAGGATTATTTCCTGGGGGTAAAAACGGCCGGTGCGTAAGGCTGAAAACCTTACCACCATTCTGGGTCATTGTCACGTAATCTGGGAACCTTAACTTCATGTAACCCTCTGGGCACCTCGGGGCTGTAATGGGACTTATTTTTATGTGCAGGTGAATTCTTAGCTTCACGCTCTGGCTGTTACAGCATCAGGCTCGAATCCCGACGCAGCGACAACTCTCCGTGACTTTACCGAGTGATTGCCGTTGTCGGAGCAGGCACACCCCTTGCGGGTATTTGTGAAGTCTAAAGACGATCGGAACACGTGAAGGGATAAGAGTAGAAAGCTTACGTCATTTATGTGCACACCATGAAGGCGTATGGGAGTCGTAGACTTATAACTCCACTCTTTCTTAACATTCTCAACAAGTGGTGGTGATTTGTCAAAGGCACTCCTCAATTGTTTCATCCTCAGGGAAATCACTGGGGCCCTTTGAATAATTGAGCGGGTGGGCCCCATGGCCTGTCATGAAGTGTACGAGAATAGAGAAATATCTTATTGCTGTCGGGATTCGAAACCTGGATAGCCATGCCCATAGATTTACTATACCAGCTCCGCTATCGCAGCCCACCACATGCAGCTATAAGTATTTTATGGTTATCATGGTCACACGAGACCACGTATGTGTGTGTGTGTGTGTGGAACTGTGACACGTAACGGGTCCATCGACTGGTCGCCAGGTGGTAAGGGAATGAACAAGTACAGTGGTGGAAAGAGAAGTAAGGGTAAAACCGGATTATTCACAGATAAACCTGTTCCCTTGAGGCTTTGGCCATTACATCCCACATAGACCGCCGCGGAGCTGAACCCAGGCCTCCGCGGTAAGTCGCATGCCAGTCTTTACGTCTGTCATCAGTCTAAGCAGCGTGCCATCAAGACGGTGGGAAAATTCATGACTAACTCTCTGATACGTACAATTCATCTAAACGTCATTACAAAGGCCAATTTGTCAATTCTGTCTACAGCAGATGTTCTTAACTCGTTTCGTGCCGGAACCTCTGTGAGATTCTGGTGAAACTTGCGGACCCCGTCTCAGAAAAATGCATTTAAATGCATAAAATGCCTAGATATAGAATCTATGACTATTACAATATATATTATAAATTGTAATACAAAGGAAACCAATTAAGCTCAAATAGAATTTTCAAAATATTAAAAAAAATAGCAAACATGTAACGTGGTAATATATGTGCTTTATTATTACCCCATTCAATCAATAACAAGAAAATAAATTAGTTTAAAAGATGTGCAGGTTTAAATTAAACTTCATTTTTTTTTAAAGACATTTCAGCGCAAAGGCAAATGTATTCTGGTTTCCCTTTCTTAGGTATAAAAATTTTTAGAAAGTGAGATTTATTGAAGTCAACAATAGTTTTTGGAATCTAGAGGACACAAACTGCTTCGTTGCCTACGTGTATTATTGAATGAAAATCCAGGTTTCGGTTAGATCACAGCGAAAATAAATTTGTGTTTTTTCCCCACCAAGTTAACGGACCCCCTGAAATCTATCCACGAGCCACTTGAAGGTCTGTGGGCCCCAGGTTAAGAACGACAAGTCTACAGAACTAATAGCTGTTTTATGTGAGAATCGTATAAAACACATAAATACAGTTGAATAAAGAGAGACCAACTTGATGTCACTTGCTTTATTATTTCATTATTTAACGCTCAACATGTTTCGGATGTTAATACAGCCATCCTCAGGAGCTTGCGACTTATTTGTTGAGTTATTTCATGGGTTGTATTGCTCTGGTTCGATGTGTGTTGGTGTTACGTTGTGATTTGGCTGGGGTGGTGTGGTATCCGGATGCAGGCTGAAGCA
>Ga0131853_10023917_pt1 | contig 11028 bp, 8 predicted proteins | sample TergutLab28metaG_FD_92764 | JGI IMG/M metagenome (GOLD analysis project Ga0131853, IMG submission 92764) | Labiotermes labralis P1 segment gut microbial communities from Petit-Saut dam, French Guiana - Lab288 P1 (version 2) (version 2) | ecosystem: Host-associated > Arthropoda: Insects >...
GACGGATAGTGAAATTAGCGCAGGAATAATTAACGCAATAAGGTGACAAACAACTCGGTCGCTGGTGTAGATAGCACCAGCGACCGGGTTCATATTTGAGAAGACAGTGAACCTGTCCCCTTGTCTTCAGGTAGTTATCTGCCGAGTCTGTCGAATGCTGTTTGCATAATTTCTAGAAACTCAGGTAAACCGTTTGCTTCTAAGGCAGCGAGGAAGTCTTCCCACTGTTCGTCTACACCGCCGTCTACAATCCAACCGCGACGCCACGGATCGACTGTGTTTTCATAGATTTGCACCTGCAATACAGCTATGCGGTTTGCTTCTTCAACAGTGAACCATAGCGGGGGAATGTATGGGGTGTAAAAGTGGTAATCAAAGAAGCCCTGGTCACGATGTGCATCCAATATAATTTGTGCATTTTGAGGATATTCCACTACCGTGCCGTAGAAGTGATTTAATATAGCCAGAGGCTGGCGGCCGCCTAACGTATGTCTAGCACGCATATCGTCAAAGGTGTCGAGCCCGTCTTGAAGTTCGCCCCAAACCATTTGACCATTCTCATCCAGTACGTACACATAATCGAGTGGTCCCCAGTTTGCTTCTACAGAAGTTTGGGGATCGTAGAAAGCGTCAGCAAAAATTGCGGCATTTGCCGGATTGCAACAAGCCGTGGTGATAACAAATGTCACAGGGCGGTGCATTTCTGACAAGTTTTGTCTTGTTCCCCAGCGTCCTTGAGCACTGGTCAAATTAGGCATAGTGGTGTAGTTATCGAGCATGTCTTGAGGCATTCTATCCGGCAAAGCAAAGTTGATAGCTGCTCCGACTACACCATCACGCAGTTTTGCGCTAAATTCAGCATAGCCATTATTGAATATCTCTTGATCGATTAAACCTTCGGCATACCATTCATGGAAGAACCTGTACATATCTCTGAAAGCTTCGGTGGTTCCGGTGAAAAAGATTTGACCATTGTCGTCCAGCATTAAAAGATCTCCGGGAGAAGGTTGTCCGAATAAGCCCATGAAATTACCAAAGTCATTGCCATTTGCCCAACGGCCGAGACCGGTTGAGCCGTAGCGGCCGGCAAAACTTAATGGGATGACGTTGCCCACTCCGCCGGGATCATAATCGCGGAAGGCTCTTAGAGCATTTCCGAATTCTTCAAGTGTCGTAGGCATAGCAATGCCCAATTCTTCTAACCATACATGATTTATTGCAAGAGTGCCTTGATTAAGGATTAAGCCCCACATTTCCTCTATATATGGGAATCCCCAAATTTGTCCATCAGGTGCTATCATCATCTCTCTGAAATTAGGACGTTGATCCAATACGTAACTTAGTAAGGGCATATAGTTGTCGATTAGGTCTTGTACGGGAACAAACATGTCTTGCTCTTTATACCTCATGATATCATCGCGCCCCAGTAATCCTAAGAACACACAGGGTAGGTCGCGGCTGGCGAGCATGAGCTGGGTTCTTTCTCCTGCGCCTTCGTTTGGTATGGAAATCCAATCGACAGTAAAGCCCGTACGATTAAGGATGGTTTGAGTGAACATCATATCGTTAGGAGGTAGTGCTCTGGGATCTTGACTGTGAGCAATAATAAGATGTTTGTCACCATTGTCTGCAGGTGTATCAGTAACAGGTGCGTCAGCGAGGGGCACTTCGCCGGCAGGTATATCGGTTGGTGTGTCCGGAGTTTCGTTTGCGCAGGCCGCTAAGACTGAAAATACCATAACTGTTGCCACTAATAGTAAAATAATTTTCTTCATAATAATGTCTATTCCTTTCAATAAAGCTTAGGCACAAAAAAGAATTACTTGGTTGTGCCTCAGTGATAAAATTGCTTTGAAAACGTTTTGCTTGGGATGTGTTAGAAAGTGCAGAGTGACTCTTGATGCTTATCCCACTTTCAGTGGAAGTTTAATTACTTCATACGCAGGCTCCTCTCTGTCGATTTTGATATAAAAATAGCAATTTAAGTATTAACCTTTTATTGCGCCAATCATGACACCTTGTGTGAAATATTTTTGTATAAACGGATAAACTAAAAGTAGTGGTAAAGATGCAACGACGACAACTCCATACCTCATTTGTTCCGCTAATCTCATTCTGTGAGCCATGCCCATTGGATCGATAATCATTGCTCCATGCTGAATCTCATTGATGATTAACAAGTTGCGCAAAATAAGCTGTAGTGGGAATAAATCAGGAGTGTTTATGAATATCAAAGCTTGGAAAAACGCATTCCAGTGAGCTACAGCATAAAAGAGACCTATAACCGCAATGATGACCTTCGAGAGTGGAAGGACAATTGTTGAGAAAAATCTGAAATCTGAGCATCCATCCACTACAGCAGCATCCAACATTTCGTTTGGTATGCTACTTTCGAAAAATGAACGTGTTACTATAAGGTTCCAAACGGATAAAGCGTTAGGCAGTACCATAGCCCACAGGGTATCTCTAAGACCGAGGTTGTTTACTAATAAAAAGAATGGTATCAGTCCGCCGCTGAAGAACATGGTGAAAGTGAACAGGAGCATCAATGAGCGTCTGTAGGGCATGTCTTTGCGGGAAAGCGCATATCCGGCAGGCAAGGTGACAAACAGGTTTATAGCTGTTCCGACGACCATGTAAATAAGTGAATTTCTATATCCTGTCCAAATGGGACCGTGTTGCAAAATTCGTTCGTAGCCACCGAGGAAAAGTACTTCGGGATATAACAATATTCCGCCACGGTTAACAATGTCCGGGTCTGTAAAAGATGCTACGAGGACAAAATATAGAGGATACAAAACCACAAGACTTACAAGAATCATAATAAGTGTGTTTACGATGTCAAAAATTAAGTCAGATTTTGTGTTCCGTCTTAGGAACAACGGTGTTATACTTTTAATTTTAGGTTCCTTATGATTCATTGAGTTTCCTCCAGTTAAAATAGACCGGATCCTGAAATCTTTTTCATGATTGAGTTAAATGTGATTAATAATATGAAATTAATTGCGGAGTTAAATAAGCCGATTGCTGCTGCAAGGCTGTGCTGAGCACCCAAAAGTCCGAGTTTGTAAACATAGGTAGCAATTATTTCGCTAGTCATAATGTTCATGCCTTGCTGCATTAGTAAAACCTGTTCAAAGCCCACGGACATCAGGCTACCCATTCGTAATATCAATAAGATAACCACTGTAGGCATAATAGACGGAATGTCGATATAAAGAATTCTCTGAAACTTGCTGGCACCGTCAATGGTGCTTGCTTCGTACAGATCCGGACTAATATTACTCAAAGCGGCTAAGTAAATAATTGCGCTCCAGCCCATAGTTTGCCATATTCCTGATGTGACAAATACGGTTCTGAACCATTCGGCGCGGAACATGAAATTTATAGAATCCATCCCAAAGATGTTGAGTAGATGGTTAATGAAGCCGGTTTGTGGTGCCAGAAACAAGTTGAGCATACTGACCAAAACGACTGTAGAAATGAAGAAAGGCGCGTATGAAACGGTTTGCACAAATTTCTTTAGTTTTTTCGTTCGTAGTTGGTTTAGTAACAAAGCGAATATTATGGGAATCGGGAAGCCGAAGAGTATTGAGTAAAAACTCAACAGCAAGGTGTTTGTAAAAGTTACGTTGAACATCGCTGATCTGAAGAAGTCGTAAAAGTGTGTCAATCCGACAAATTGACTACCCCAGATTCCGTGCAGGGTATTAAATTCCTGAAACGCAATTATAACTCCGTACATTGGTACATAACTGAAGAGAATCAAGGCGATCAGCGCCGGAGACAACATGACGAAAAGTTGGTATTTTGAAAGAATGTGCTTGAAAGTGTGTCTTTTTCTTTGCATATTTTGCGCCCCCTCGATAAAACTCAGGTTTTGTTTTTAATGCGGATAGGCCGCATTGTTGAGAAGTGAAAAACTTCAGCTAATTAACCGACTTGTTGCTGTGTTTCTTTCGCCTTTTCAAGCAGGTGCTCAGGATTTTGAAGACAATAGTCTATTGCCAAAGCCCCGGCACCATATAGTATTGAATCACCCTGCAAGCGTGAAAATTCAATTCTGACATTTTTGGAAATATGCTCGGCTGTTCTTTCGTTGACAATGCGTCTTACTTCATCTAAAAGTAGTGGTCCGCCTCCTGATAGGTCACTACTGATCAGTATGACGTCCGGGTCGTATGCAATTATAAGATTTACAGAGCCATATCCAATATATCTTCCTGCTCGTTGAACAAGAGAGATTGCCAACTTATCCCCTAACCTTGCTGCTTCGAAAATCTGCTCGTAGGTTAAGGGGGCATAGCGATTGAGCATAGATGCAGAGTTTGTCTGTAATTGCTCCTTTGCGTGTTTGACAAAATTGAGAGATGAGCAAAACAACTCAAGGCAACCGTAATTGCCGCAGTCGCAACGAGGACCATTTATGTCCAGGCTGACATGACCGACTTCGCACGCAATTCCATTGCTGCCGCTTAATACTGTGCCATCGATTATAACGCCTGCGCCGATACCTTCACCTATTAAAAAGCTGACTATCGTTTTACTGTGATCATCTGCTCTGCTGCCAAGCAGCCACTCTGCTAGCGCAACGGAATTGGCGTCGTGCTTTATAACCATAGGTACAGGAAATGAATCGGCATAATACTCCTGTAAATTGATTTCGCTCCAGCCTTTCGTTTCTGTGACGAGCATGATATGACCTTCTTTTTCCAAGAAGGGGCCCGGCACAGCCATTCCTATTGCCACAATATCTTTATAGCGGTCTATGTAATTTAGAATTTCGTTTTTAATCACATGCAAGATGTTGGCGAGGTTATCGTCTTCGGCAATTGTATCTGTGCGCGTGCTTATATTGTTGCCTACCATGTCGAATACGCCGACTGCATAATTTCGGCGAGACAATTTAACTCCAATTACTTTTAGTGTTTCGTTGCTCAGTGTGATGCCTACGGAGCGTCTGCCTTTTTCGCCCTGTATGAAACCGGTTTCCTCTACTAATCCGCAATCGATTAATCCGGCAACAGTCTTTGTTATAGATGCCGGTGTTAGTTTTAAGAACTTGCTTAGCTGAGCGCGAGTGCAAACCCTGCTCTGTAATAGATAGCGGAGAATATTTGACCGATTGTTACTCAATATGTCTAAGTTGTTATACCCTCTGTCCATTTTTTGCTCCTAAATTTTATGAATACATGTTTATGTGTTCACGCTGTTAAGTAATAGTTTCTTATTGATGATAATCCAATTTTTGCTATTTGTCAATACTTTATATATTACTTTTATGTAGGATTAATGTGTATGTTATATTTAGCTAAGTCGCTATATGCGTTTTAGGCGACTAAAAGGTATTTTTGATTGACTTTTCGAGGAGTGAACTCTTTTAATGAATGAGTATTGATTTGAGGGGGGCAGCGGAAATACAATAACTGTAGAGGGTTTTATGGGTTAGAAATACTTGTGTTGACAGATGATTTCATTTTTGATACCATGGACAAGCAAAATCCGGCAATGCATTAACCAAGTTAACTAATGAAGTGTAAAAGGAGTACTCGATTATTATGCAAAGAATTATGTTTCCGGGTGAACGATGGGGCATTCGTTTTGAAGTGCCGAAATTGCAAGGTACATTACTTTGCATAAAGTCAGATGAAAAGCCGGTGTTGGAAATACATGCCGAAGATGGTAAGCTTACTTGTGTTTTTACTACTAACGTACAAGATAACCCAATTTTTTCAAATAAGCCTCAGCTTAATTTTACTCTAGAGGCTACATGCAAGCCTTCGATAATATCGTTAGAATGGCACGGATTTAGTACTCGGTTATATTGTGATGGCGAACTGGTAGACGAGGAATGGCCGATAGGTGTTCTGAGTAGTGGCGAATGGGAAATACAACAAGCCGGTAATCAAGCATTAGAGTTTTACATACCTGAAGATTGCATGGGTGGAAAAGAAACGAGTTTTGCCGGAGCCGTGCAATATTTTGATTGTTTCGGTAGTAATACCGGAGTAGGTGATTGCATGCCGTTTGCCCGTGATGGACGGTACTGCCTGTATTACCTTTTCGACCGTCGTGCACATAAGAGCAAGGCCGGTCTTGGCGCCCACCAATGGGCACAAATTTCGTCATCGGATTTAAAAAAATGGACAATGCATCCGATGGCAATTCCTGTTACGGAGCAATGGGAAGGTAGCATTTGTACAGGTTCTTTGATTGAAAAGGATGGAGTAATCTTTGCGTTTTATGCTGTAAGGATGTCCGATGGATCGCCTGCCAGAATGACCTGGGCAACATCCGTGGACGGCATTCACTTTGAAAAATCACGGAAATATTTTGCACTAACTGAACCTTACGAGCCGGTTTCAGCACGTGATCCTATGGTGTTCTTTGGTGCAGATGGGAGATATCATATGTTGGTGACGACCTCGCTCCCTGCTGAAGGGCGATATGGAGGTTGTCTGGCACATTTGGTTAGCGATGATTTGATGGAATGGGAACAGCTACCCCCCTTTATTGTACCCGGCTACGGGGATCAACCGGAATGTGCTGATTATTTCGAATGGAATGGGTGGTATTATTTGGTGTTTGCTAATATTGCTACTGCCAGATATCGTATGTCGCGAGAACCTTTTGGACCATGGGAGAAACCAAAATATGATGTTTTGGATACTGTTGAAAACCAAGTTGCTAAGACGGCAGCTTATGGTGATAGACGCCTAGTGACCGGATTTTTAGCGCGTTATCCTCGCTCTTATGCAGGAAATGCTATAACTCATGAGTTGGTGCAACGAAGCGATGGGACACTTGGAGTGTGTTTCGTCCCTGAAATATTGCCTGAGTTCGGGGAGCCTTTGGAAATTGGTGATATTAGGCTAGTCAATAAAGAAGGGCGAAGTGAAACGGAATTGAGGGAATCTATTTGTGGCTTTAGATTAAAAGCCAAGTTGTCTTTGGAGGGGTGTGCGACAATAGGTGGAGTGACATTAACTGTAGGGGAGAGTGAACATAGATTGGATTTTGATAGGGCAAATAAAATGGTTTCTGTTATGCGTCCGTGTCATCCGGATCGCTTTCACATGGGTGATCCTCGGCTTCAGTTGATGCAAATCGATATGGATGGCTATGTTGAGTTTGATATGATAGTATATGAGGATATCTTAGATATTGTTTTTGCTGATGGAAAAGCAATGGTTGCGCGACTTAATGATTCTATCGCTGAAGGTTGTAAGGTGGCAACATATGTGCAAAGTGGAGCGTTGAAACTTGAAAATATTGCGTTGGAATCAATGATTTTGGAGAAATGATATGTATGCTTTAGGGATGGATATAGGCACAACGAGTTTATCAGCTGTGTTGATAAATATTGATAGCGGAGAAATACTTGATACTTATACTGCGCTAAACACGGCGAAAATAGAAGCTGAAAGCTGGGAGCGACATCAAGATGCTGAGAGTATCTGGGAGATTGCCAGAGGTATCAAAGAGCGATTCGCAGGCTCGAAACTGGACTGTATTGGGTTAACAGGGCAGATGCATGGTTTGCTGTATACAGACATATCCGGTTTGCCCGTATCTCCACTTTACACATGGCAGGATAGTCGTGGAGATCTTATCCGTAGTAATGGTCAAACGTATACCCAATTTCTGTCTGCTAAAGTGGGTGGAAAATTGGCCACCGGATATGGTGCTGTTACCCATGTTTATAATTTAGAAAATGGACTTGTTCCTTCGAATGCAAAATGGGCAATGACCATTCAAGATTACATTGGGATGAAATTAGTGGGGGGTAACGCGCCACTGACGCATACTTCAAACTCTGAAAGTTTTGGTGCGCCACAGTGGGAAGGGTTAGCACCTTTTATTTGTACAACAAATGAAAACGTGTGTATTGGTACGACAAAGGAAAACGTGCCGGTTGCTGTTGCTATTGGAGATAATCAAGCGAGTTTTATTGGTTCCGTGAGAGATGCTACAAATACTGTACTTATTAATATAGGGACAGGAGGGCAGATTTCTGTTAAAGCAAATGGCTCTATTACAGACTATCCGGATGTTGACAGGCGCTCGTATATTGACGGGGGGACACTGCTTGTGGGGTATTCCTTGTGTGGGGGGTATGCATATGAGTTGCTTGAAAACTTGTTCCGTGAGGTTGCGGTGTTAGCCGGAGCGGAATGCGGTCCTTTGTATGAGAAAATGAACACACTTGCATCAAAAAATCTAGAAAACAAACTTACTGTTAGCACACAATTTCGTGGGACGCGCAATAACCCGGAAATACGTGGTGCTATTTGGGATATCAGTGATAGCAACTTAACGCCTGCGCATCTTGTGCAAGCTGTGTTACAAAGTGTTGTGGATGAGTTACTTGTGCCTTATCGCAACATGTGCAAAACAATTAAAAGATTGCCTACATTTATGGTAGGGTCGGGAAATGGTATCAGACGAAATCCTGTTCTTCGTAAAATGTTTGAGGATTCGCTGGGCATGCCTATGAATATTCCTGCTCATCAAGAAGAAGCTGCTTATGGGGCTGCACTGTTTGCAACAGTCGCCTGTGGTAAACGTAAGACATTATCAGAAGCGCAAAAGGTTATACAATATTGCTGATTGAGATGAAGAGGTAATTGTTTCGGGCTGCGAGTGATGTATATTTTCATCTGAATTTTGATAATAGTTTGGAGAAAAGTTATGTTTAGCATTAAATACGTGTCTGCTGATGATATGCTTTTTTGGTCAACCCTTGACAAGCATATGAGTGCAAATGAATTAAAGAATAAAATACGTGACAAGCAAGGATATGTTATTTTTTACGGAGAAAAACCCATAGGCGTTATGAGATATAATCTGTTTTGGGACAACACTCCATTTCTTAATTTGATTCATTTGGAAAAATCCTATCATGGAATGGGCTTTGGGAAAAAAGCAATGACATATTGGGAACAAGAAATGCGTAACAAGGGTCATGAGACTGTCTTTACATCTACACAATCAGATGAGCAAGCCCAACACTTTTATCGGAAAATTGGGTATTGCGATTGCGGTTGCCTACTGTTGCCCGACGAACCGTTGGAGATTTTGTTTATAAAAAAACTAACTTGCAGTGAAGGGGAGTAAAGCTATGTTAAAGAGGACGTTGAATATTGATTCCGGATACCTACATATACCAATCAAGTTTGGTGTATCGAAAAATGAATTGCAATTCTGGCTGGGAGGTAGACTACTGTATCAGTTCTCTCTAGAACTTTCAGATGGAGATTTCGATTGTTATTGTTTCTTGGATGTGAGTGAACTGAAAAATACTAAGGTGGATTTGATTGTTCCTTCTGAAAAGGGCATAAGCCAACAGTCGCTGGACAACATTTTCATAGGGCAAGCCCCTGAACAACACTCTGAGTATAAGGACATGTACAAAGAGGATTTGCGTCCGCAATTTCATTTTTCCAGCCGGCGAGGCTGGTTAAATGATCCAAATGGCTTGTATTGGCATGACGGTATTTACCATATGTACTATCAACACAACCCACTTGTTATGCATCACGGCAGTGTGAATGTATCTTGGGGTCACACTGTAAGTGAAGATCTTGTTCATTGGAAAGAGCAAAAGGATGCCATACTTCCGTGGAGAAGAGATTGGTCTGTAGCATCAGGTAGTGCAATTATTGATTACGACAACGTAGCAGGTTATGGAAAAGATGCAGTCATTGCGGCGTTTACCGCGTTGGCTTCAATAAGTGAAAAGGGAGAGGGGTATCCATCCGGGGGGCAATTTCTTGCTGCGAGCATTGATGGAGGACAATCTTTTTACCGATTCACGCAGTTTGCGATGATTGATGATCCGAAAGGCGAGGGTTGGCGCGACCCGCGTCTCTTCAAAGAAAACGGTGTTTACTATATTGCTGTTTATGAGATTCGAGATGAAGTGAACGGTGTGTCTTTTTATAAATCCCAAAATTTGCATGATTGGGAATTTGTTAGTTGGACTCCTAATCTTTTTGAGTGCCCTGATTTATTCAAGCTAAAAGTTGAAGGGACTGATGAAGAGAAGTGGGTTTTGTTTGGTGCGGATGGACTGGCAAGGATAGGGTCATTTGAAGAAGGCGTATTTACGGATGATGGCATAGCCATGCCATTAGATTACGGTGTTTCCACTTATGCAGGGCAGACATGGAGTCATGCTCCGAATGGCAGGCGAATTCATATAAGCTGGGTTAGGGGTATGTACGGTTATAATGATTGGGCGGATGGAATGGGTTATCGTGGTATGCCGTTCTCACAGTGCATGAGTTTACCTTGCGAAATTACATTGAGTAAGGCTGACGGCCGGTATCATATATGCCGTTTTCCTGTAGAGGAGTTAAAAGAGTTGCGGAATGGATTGCCGGAAGAAACAATGATTGAACTGAACGGCAGTTATTCGCTGGAATTGAACGCTACAAGTGAAATAATGTTGACTATTGATAGTTTTGCCAATTCTCAGTTGGCGTTTGAGTTGCTTGAGTATAGTATTAAGCTTGACTTGCAGTCGGCTGAAGCGAAAATAGATGATAAGCCTATTAGGAAACTACTGCAAGCACCGACTCAAGTTCGAATTTTTACTGACAGTACTACAATAGAAATATGCATTGGAAATGAAATCTGTGCGACGTATGCGGCTGACACGAAAGGAATGAACATAGTCGTTAGTGGAGAAGCGAAAGTCAAAAAACAAGAGTGGGACTTGCGCTCTATTTGGTAAAAAAACTTTTCTGTTTTAGAATAGTATTTATTGCGCTTTTGCAAAATAAATGATTATGTTGAAAATGCAATAAATGAACGAAAAACGCAAAAAAAACGCAAATAAATGTTGACTTTCGTCTGGCTTGTGCATACTATAGTCATGGTTTGTTCACAATTAGCAGGCTACAAAAAAATGAAGGGAATTGAATATCATGCGAAAAATAAAGAATAGGATTATCAGCTTAGTGCTGGTAATGCTGATGTTACTAGCGCTGGTGCCGATAGCAGCACTGGCAGCACCGGACACGA
>Ga0131853_10023918_pt1 | contig 11028 bp, 9 predicted proteins | sample TergutLab28metaG_FD_92764 | JGI IMG/M metagenome (GOLD analysis project Ga0131853, IMG submission 92764) | Labiotermes labralis P1 segment gut microbial communities from Petit-Saut dam, French Guiana - Lab288 P1 (version 2) (version 2) | ecosystem: Host-associated > Arthropoda: Insects >...
CCTCAATTGACTTCAAGAGGCTGAGTGGACCCCGTTCCAGACCCACTACTACTCAGAAAATCTGGTAGCGCCGGGGATCGAACCCGGGACCTCTGTATCTGTAGCCAGAAACTCTGACCACTAGACCATAAAGTAGTAGAGGTTATATGTGGGGAATCCATCGCTGTGATGTTATCATGTGTCCAGTGCAGAAGCATATCTTGGAGGACACGTATTTATAGATGATCGCGTGGTGGAAACAGCTGTAACACAACGACCAATAGGACACGACAAGGGCTTCTGTCAACAGGGATAGAAAAGATCCTCTCACGATGTCATAAATGCCTCAGATTTGGCGGGGAGTATGTGGAAAACTAGTGGGCTAGCATACTGTTAATGCGAACTGTTTCGTTTTATGACCGATCTTGTTATACTCTCAAGTGCAAGACCCGTTCAAAGCACGGGTGGACAGTGTTTCTTTGTGCAGATTCTTTTCCAGGTACTGTTGTTTCGTAAATAGCGTGGAGCGATGGCCTGGAATGATAGGCAGGTTTGAAAAGAAACTGACTTAAATTGCTTTACTGAACTATTACAAAATCTCACTGGACAAAAATAAATCTCAGGAAAGCCCTAACAAATGTTGAGTGTCGAAACACACACTGGTCACATTCAAGTTCAGGTGCTTACAGATAATATTGGGTTTATTTTCGTTACGTCATTTCACGTGATCGGGGACCTTTTATGCGTCCTTCCGCATTTTCCACTTATAAAACTATGAAGCGGATTTCAATTAAATACGATATTATAAATCTAGGCCAAACCCGAATTGGACAAACTTACTTGTGAAGATTGAGGCAGCAGGATCATCAGAAACGTTGGTACCAACCTAGTAAAAAGGAACTGTTCTGCCATATTCTTGATGGTTGTGTGACCTGAACAATGGAAGTTTCAAGCCTCCGAATCTAGAAGAGATGATACGTGTATTAGCAAAAAGCTGGGGAGAATTTCTTAAAGATGAGATACATAATTTGTTATCTTAGTCAAATATCACTGGGGTGATCCATCGATGAACATGAGACGGATAGAACATGAGATGTGTGGAATATTAATTACACATGAGACAGATTAAAAATACAGACAAACATTCAGTTGAAACTGAGCTTTTACGGGTTAGGATAATGCGTCAGTTTGGCGAGTGGCTACTGTGGTGTCAGTGAACTTGCCGCTGTCTCGTTGAGGGTAGAATGTGGTGACAGTGGGCTCCTGCCAGACACTGGCAACCGCAGAAGGGCTTATACGGCATCGTAACTAAGAAGACCACAGTCGTATTTTAGCCTACCGTATAATCTATCTCAATAAAATAATTAGTCGGGAAGCCCCTAGGGAAGAGGCCACTTGGAAGACCTGGGGGCAGATGAATGGATAAAATGAAATTGCTTCTTTCGTAAGTATTGTGTGGTGTGAAGATGTCGACTGAATAAATTTGGCTGAACGAAAGATTCCGGGGGGGGGGGGCAATTCATATGAACACAGCAGTGAATTAGACAATGAAAACAAGGTAAACAAATTATTGAATCGCAAATGTGTTTGGTATTGAATTTCTCCTACATTTTTTGGCTGTCTGTGCCATATTAAGGGACTCTATACTAATAGCACAGGAAAGTACACAAAGACTTCTTCATTTTTAATTACAGTAAATAAATAAATAAATATGTTATATGATAGTTTAATTACAAACAGTACCATGTTAAAAAAATCTCCTTAATGGTGCTAAATTGTATTGTCGAGGTAGGTAAAGGCAAAGGTTTCCCTGTCCACGCCTTTAAGGCATAGAGGGGGAGCAGATGTATAGCTGCAGGCAATCTGAATCTTGTCACCAGTTGTAATTGAGTATATGTGGTTCAGTCATAATTTAGAAATCTCATACAAAATGAATGAATTTTAGCTCAACACATCTTAACACTAATTTTCGTAAAGACAAGTTTTTACCATTCTTGTTTTTAATTACTTTAGGATTTATTATACCTATTTATTTCACTGTAACGAAAAGTGTCCGGGCTGCAGGCCCGCAGCATGCAGACCGGACAGTACTCCATCCTAACCGCACCTAACCTCCAACCTACAGCAAAACAAGAACGAAACGACCAACGTGGTAATCAACATTATAGTCGCGAGCTTATGATGATGGGCATAGTAATGCCCGAAACATGTTGAACCCATAAGAAGTACATTAAAATAATAGGTAGCATCTAGTTGGTTTTTATTCTTCAGTTATCATTATGAAAGAACGCTTCAAGTACACACTTTTTCTTTGACAGGTACCTGGAGCTGCAGTCGAGCGGCCGTAAGGACGAGATCCGGTTTCATTATAAGGTTCAGCACGAAACGACAGCAAAGATGGAGACGTTCCCGTTTCGCCTGGCCGACAGCGCATGGCACAAGGTTGCGGTATCCGTGAGTGGCGCTCAGGTAGAGCTTTTGGTGGACTGTCACCCCCTGTACCGGAGGATCATTCGGCCGCTCGACCGAAATTTCACAGTACCGCAGCTGGGCCTCTGGGTCGGTCAACGTAGTAGAGGGCATTCCTATTTCAAGGTGAGTCTGCAAACCAAGAACTTCCAGCGACTTAAAATAGTCGGTTCTCCTGCCACCCACACAGTTGCAGTTAATAGACCCGGCTGCTTTATACCACACACGGAACGTGTACTAACAGAAGTTATCTGATAATAAACATAACCACATACAAGGGTACCCTTCACATACGTGGCGTGTCACTATGAAGCAAGACGGATCGAACTGAAGTTTCTTTAACCGTTCAATCCCGGGCTGTGTGCACTGTACGGACATAATTCTTCACGTGCTCTCGGTTTTGGTGCAACATACGGGCGTGAAGGCGTTTAAGAGTGTTATCAATTTAAAACTCCACCGTCCTGGGTTGTAGTTTGAATTTAACCCTAACGTCACTGAGGGGTTCATATCGTTTGGTTTACACTCTCAAGTGAAAAAAGAAATACGTGTACATGGAGTTTTGGTGACTGAACCAGTTAGAGAACTTTCACTTATAAGACTGTTAACCAGACGGGTGGTTAAGGTGAACTTCCGGTCTGCGACAAATGTCACTGTGTGTTCGGTGGTTTGGAACCGAATTTTCACACGTTATGTACTTACGTTGCCGCACACATGGACATGGCCTCGGCCTCACCGTCATCAGGCGAGCATTCGACATTGTTGTTTGTGGTGCTTGATTCAATTTCTATGCCATAACCTTAACATTTCTCCGTAATTGTGTATTACAGACGCCTGACCAGTGTCTTACACACTGTTTGTAGGTATGTTCATCATACATCTACCTACAGTCAGCATTTCATTAGTTAAGGCATTAAAAGTAAATTTGTATATACAATTCACTTAGCCATCATAGGCCTATGTAAAACATAGTTTAGCATTTAACGATAAAGTGCCTTAACAAAGTTGCGTATTTCCAAAATGTGTTTATAATTACCATGAGTGATATAATTTATAAATTAAGTGTAATTAATGTTGCTCGCAGCTCATTAGTTTGTGCGCCTGTCATGTTATTAATGTAATTATAAGGAGCGTAGGTGCAATCGCCTGCAGTAGCTTAGCATTCATACAAAGTTTTGTAAAATTCAATTAATTTGTTCAAAAGTTGAAGAGAGGATACATACTCCCAGATGGGAGCGCTGGTGGAACCATCAGCCTACCTTTGTTCCTTACGGAAAGGAACTGGACTGAGGGTTGTTGCCGGTGCAAGAGAGAGGTGAAGAGTTGATGGGATTCAGCCAAGTCGTGTGGCGGGGACGCCTGGAACAAATTTTGTCATAATGATAAGAGGGTGATCTGTTTGGAAGCTCGGTTTTGGATAGGGAGAGAGGTAGAGAAGCGGGATATACGTCTGGAAAAGGATGTGGAAGGAAGCGGTGCTATCCTGGCATTTCTTGGGGTGACGGAGGAAAACCGTAAAAAAATATCGGTCAGGATATCAAGTAGACCGACGGAGATTAGAATCGAACAGCTCCTAAATAACAGGCGAACGTTACCGCTTATCTAACCTGCTCTGTGTAATATTCGGAAAAGGAGTGTGTTTAGTAGGTTGGGGGAAGTTGCAAGGAAGGGAATTTGAGAAATAGAAGAGTAGCGAATAGACTACTTGGCCATTGAAGATGGGACCGATAGGTTGTTCTGAAACGTCGGTTACTGACTACCAATCTATGCTGCGTAACATCCCAGAAGAACGAAGATCTCCGTAGAATGCCATAGTGAAACAGGTATGTCTGCCTCGGTAATCAGATTGTAGAACCTAAAAAAACAAAAATTTCGTTCTTGAACTTTCTGTAAATAAATGCTCTCGCAGAAACACAGTAAGTTAGGTTGCTGAAGTTGAACTTGCTCAATGTGTACTGGTATGACCCATTGTCAGTCCAGTGTAGCTGGTTACTGATGTTAAAATGTCCGAACGTGTGTGCTACTGTGACCAATTGTCAATGCAATGTTACTGGTATCCCCCGTACTTGGAAGACAGTCTAATGTGACATTTCTCAGTAAAGTAACTCAGCTTTGTTTTTGCTTCGTACAAGTACACGCGTGGTGAAAGAGAAGGAAAGTGGAATTTTTAAGTGGGCGTCTGTTACCATGTTGCTATAGGCGACGGCTTTACCGGGTCTGTTCTTTATTATTGTTATTTCGAACATTTATGGCCGTAAATTTGTCGTAGTAAATGTCACAAATACTGCATCAACTGACTGCAGTCAGATATTGGAAGTAAAGATATTACGCTTGCTGGTGGTCTTTCGATATTTCGTTGTTTAATGGCAGTGCGTGCTTTCCATCAACGGAAAACTGTTGTTCGTTGTCGGCTGCTGACGTACGCACGATTAATGATTCGTTTCGAGGAAATAATACTACAGAAAAGCAAAGGTCATCGCAGCGTTTTCATGGTGAGGCTTTTTGTCTTCATAGATCAGAGGTAAATGAAGTTTCTTTTGTTTTCACGAGAGCTTTGATCATAAAAAGAATAGACTGTTACAAATGTGAGTTCACGAAAGGCATAGCTTCTGATCATGAAAATGGCGGAGTGTCACAGGTGTGACTTTCGATTTTTAGGCGCTTTCGCAAAATTGTGAAAAGCGACTATTAGCTTCGTCATGTCTGTCTCTCCGTCCGTCCGTCCGCATGGAAGAACTCGGCCCCCACTGGACGGATGTTCATGAAATTTGATATATGAAGAATTTCGAAACTCTACCGAGAAAATCCAAGTTTTATTAAAGTCTGGCAAGAATGACGGACACTTTAAATGAAGACCTGTGCACTTTATGATAATATCTCGCTGGTTTTCTTAGAATGAGAAATATTTCAGACAAAGTTTATATCGAAAATCAAAACACATATTTTGTGTTCAGTAACATTTCTTCGAAAATCGCGCCGTTTCGCGAACTTTCTTGTGTTTCAATGCAGCGTTTACATGAAACGTGTAATAAGTGTGCAAATTAGGTGACATCTAATTTCTTTCAACAAGATAGGCAGTGTATGCATAATATAACATTGTGGCGCTTTCGCGTAACCATTTTGCAATATAAACACAATACATTGTGTGTTGTTGTTGTTGTTGTTGTTGTTGTTGTTGTCGTCGTTGTTGATTTACATGTCACTGTCAACTACAGGGGTGCTGATAAGTCCTTAGCCCGACCAGGAAGGAAACAAGCTACATTCCCCGCATTTCATGGAACTTGGAGTTTCATTACCACACTCACAAGAGTCCACCGCCTGTCCCTACCCTACCCAAAGCAATTCATTCCTCTGCCCATCACACGTTTGACAGGCGCAGCTTGTTTCCTCCCTGGTCGGGCTAAGGACTTATCAGCACGCCGGTACATAAATATATTGAGTTTTCCACGACAGTGCTTTTATGGTATATTTATATCATCGGCAACAATGCAAATTATACGTATCGGTTGTACTATGAATGGTTTTAAGCTTGGTATCTACTCCCAGAAGATGGTATTATCGTGCCGAAACATGTCGGAGTACAGCGACTATAATGACATATATTGTAAGTGCATTTATTTGGTACATTAAACGACAATATTGGTTCAAAATGTACGGAGTAAAAGGTAAAGTGATCCCGTTACAGGCCCAGTGTGGCCCAGAGAGTGGATAGAGGTATAGCTCTACTCTTCCATGATCGCGGCACTAGAAGGGGGTGAGTGGTCAGCAAAAATGTATGGAGTAAATAATTTATAATAAAACACAATGTGGAATTTGCATCTGTCCATATGAAACTTGCACCCCTGAAACTTAAGCTTGAACTTTCTTGTAAGAAAATGCTCCATACTTTACCATTACCCCCTGTGGAACTGTACTTCAAACGCTTAACCATCTTCTATACATAACCACTACAAAACTGTAGTTACCTGGTGGCAGCCTCCATGCTTATAAAGACACAGAATGGCTGATTGACTGTTGTTACTGAATAGCAATATGTGGCGTTTAGTATAGGGTTTAGGTGTAAATAAAACTTTTGATCCGAATACTGTCCATGGTCTTGAAATGTCATAGATTCCATTGTCTCAAAGGATCTGTTTTTCTGTAATAAGCAACAAAGGGTACCTGAAGAAGGAGCATTCATTATTTGTTCCCTTACTACAGTTGTGTGTGTGTGTGTGTGTGTGTGTGTGTGTGTGTGTGTGTGCTACTCTTACAAAGCTAAATCACACTGCATCAAATCACCTGAAACAGTTTTATCTTTACATGTTCAAAGTTACACATTTAGTCATATATGAATTTTTGCACTTTGACACATAGCTTGTAAGAAAGTTTTTGAACTATGATGTAAACTTCACGAAAATTACTCCGTGCCGTAGTGGTGTAATATGAACCAATATTAAATTTTACAGCGTTTAATGTGAAGTATGCTCTTGCATACAAAATACAAGGCTCATACCAAAAGATGGAGGTATGGGCATCTCCAATACATCATGCAGCATTAATAATACCAGGAGTAGAAGCAAAATTTGTTAACACCTTAAATGTACTTTTTTAATTCTTCTTGCATGTCTTTTGTTTCATAAGTGCCTTATAAAAAAAAATGCCTGAAGTGCAGGTCATACACTGTAGTTAAGTCAGTATCGTATGCTACATACCACATTTCTATATTGTGAACAATTTTCAATTATGTATAATATTGAGTTTTAAATTTGTGTCAGGTAGATGTACTGTCCCAGTACAGACAAAAATTAAATTTACCTACTAGCTGGTACTATAGACCCTTAGTGCTAGATTTTCCATCTTGAAGATGGAGGGAGTGGGTTTTTTCAAAACGTTGCTTCCCCTATACCAGACTTTATGGTGTTGTATTTCATAAGATATTAACTGGCATTATCTCTGCTATGAGAACCTCAAATCTGAGGTACCAATTCTCTTTGAAATTTATTGGCTAGTTTTAAAAACAAAACATTCAAGCAGATGACCATATGGACACAGTCTTTTCCATATGCATGCATTCTGTGCAAATTATGGATAATAATGTTAAATTGTATGTGTGTTGTGAATGCTGAACGAACTACTAAATTTTTCAAACAGGAGAGCAAGTACACCCTATGTTTTATTGTTGCAGGGTGCACTGCAAGAAGTTCACCTCATCTCTGGCCCCCACGGGTACCTGACACAATGTCCACATTTAAGCTCAACTTGCCCCACCTGTGGACAGTTTTCACTGTTGCAGAATACGGTGGAGCAACTTACAAAGCACCTGCATGAACTGTCCGAGAGGGTTGGTAAATTTTCTGTCTTTTTTTGCTGTATCCTTACAGTGTGAAGAAGGGACTACAGTTGTACAGGGCCTGAGCTGCCACTGGATCCATTTGTACGTCAATATTCCCACTCCATTATTTTCTACATCGAATTTAATTATGTTTGTTGTTGAATCGAAATTCACATCCACTTTTTTGCATTAATATTTTATATTTCTTTTAATAATTAAACATTTCATTTTTTGTTTATCAAAAAATCTCTTTGCCGCCCATGACAATGTATAATCAGACATTTAGTCCGGTCTGATCTGATCTGATCTTACTCATTTATGGTTTATCTACAGCTGGTGGCAGCAGAGGGAAGGATAGGTCGTGTGGAAGAATGTGACTGTCAGAAGTCATGTCGAGTGAATGGTTCAGTCCATGCAGATGGTGCGACTTGGCAACGAGGATGTGATATCTGTGCCTGTGTGGTAAGCTGTATTCTTAAAATCTCTGCAGAGGATATCTGGAAAGATATCTAGAAATTCCTGTATGCATTTTATTTGTTTTTGTGCTATATTTCCAAAGTCTGAAATCCTCTCCGACCAAAAATGCAACATTGGAAAATTTATAGTTGTTTGAAATTCACATAATAATGCATAGTGTAACTTCTTGTGCAAGCATTTGAAGGGTAGTTTAGTACCCCCTGTTTGGTGTTTAATCTTGTAGATAAACTTCTTTCATTCAATTAAACCCATGGTGCATGAATTTATGCAAAGGTATTCCTACATTTTTTAATCTGAAGATTTATAACAGTTTTCACAAAATCCTATTATTGGATTCTGTAATGAACTATTTGTTTCAAGCCAAACCTTTGTATATTTCTCTAAGAGCCATTTCAATATTATCCTTCCTGCCATGGCTACGTCTTCCCTTGAGGTTTTCCAACTAAAATATTGTACATATTTTTTAATCCTCCTATGTTTGTTATGTACATTTTCTAACAGTTTTTGTAATAAATTAGTAATTCTATTGTGAGCAATAGACATATGATGCTCAGACAAACGCTTATTTTTTCCCTGCTTTTGTATACATGATTTCCAAGTATGTGAATGTTTCACTCAACAGGCAAGTAACTGTATTCACCTTTATACTGCCTAAAAATGTATAAAAAGCAGCCTGTTGGAACAGTGGCATACAGAATTTCCTCATACGATGCCATATGGCAGGATTACATTGGTCAGGACTGCAACAAAGATATACATAATTTTTAATTGTTGTAATATGCTTTTATATTGCTTACACTCCAGAACCTATTTTAATGCCTGTCAGTGGTTGATGACAAAACCACCAGTACTGATGTATGAATAGTAATTTTTGTATCACTCTAGGTCTCACATTAAAAAAAAAATAAGTTCTAACACAGCACTTGCAGTTACATAACCTCAAAGCAAGAGCAGATCATAAAACACATACAAAACAGAATTTACTGAAACAAATAGTTAGTGGAAAAATAACTTCCACACAGGCTCACGCCAAGCTACTGTGGCAGCAAATATGGTGTTAAATATATTAAGAAATCCAAGTTTAAAACTTTCATTTAGAAAAATACAGCAACCAATTTATTTCATTCAACTTAATGTCACGTTTCTACATACAGTGAGCCAACTGAAGCAAACCTACAACAGAATATTGGTGATGCTTATGTGTCACTGACTAAAAAAAAACTACAGATTTTCTGACTGTTTACATTTGTTTATCTGATAGCTTGAAAATTGGGTCCAGACTGACCCTCAAAACTTGAAAATTCCAGAGAAAATTAATAGGCAGTCAGTCGTTTATTTCATGAACATATGATTGGGCAGCTTATGTCCTAGTGTAATAGACGACATAAAGGTTCTTGTGCTCACAGCTTTGTTTTATCCACAATAGATACAGGTTACATACCTAGCACGTGGTCGAAGTAGATTAGCTGAGTAAGCCAGGAGTGAAATTTCCAAAGTGAACAGCCTTATTTTCATTGTGAAAAAAGTATTTTTAAAGATACCTTCCAGGATTGCTGCTTTCAAAGCCAAACTTGCAACAACTCCCAGCCACTATAGCCTGTCTTGACCTGCTGGTATACGTGGCATAAGCAAGCTGAACCTTAAATTTCTGAAGAAATTGTAGAGGCATTTATTGACATTGAGAATTCACAATGTGTAAATTTGGTTAGGGAAATAATAATATTTAACACAAAGGGAGATTTTCATACACAGATCACTCTTGAATGTTTGATAGCAAGTATTGCACAACAGGATGCATGCAGAATACCACTGCATAAATGATAAGAATTGTTGAAAATATTGAAAAGTTGAGGCTCACCCCACAAAAAAGTGACGAAGTAAGAAGGAAGCTGGATGCTGGATTATAATAGAGTCATGGATTCTTCTCACTGAAAGAATTATCAGAAATTCTGGATGTAAAGGAAAAGACATTTCTCCAAAAGCTGAATGTTGGAATTATCCAAAAGTCAGACATATGACATCTACACTTGTATATGCTGACACATCTTTCTTAGCTTACAGAGGCACCAGTATGAAATATGAAATGTTGAAAAGGTCCCTGTTACTGTATTATGCTGTTACCTATAGGGGTACAGGTAAATTTCAACCACTTATCATACTCTCTTTTAATATTAATGGATTAAGAATCAATATTAATTCTATCATTTCATTTTCATTGATATGCTTGCTTATTTTAAACCAGGAAAATTAGTGTTTTAGTGGTATATATTTATTATTAATGCAAGTTTTTAACAAAGTTATATAATCAAGCAAAGACTTGTTTGTTTTAGTTGAAGAATAAAAGACCAACTTGGTGTCACTTGCTATTTTATTTCACTTCTTATGTGCTCAACATGTTTCGGACATTAATATGTCCATCATCAGGAGCTTGCAACTATTCTGTTGATTCACCACATTGGTCGAATTGTTCTTGGTTCAATGTGTGTTGGAGATTCGGTGTGGTTGGGTTGGAGTGGTATCCATGTTGCAGGCTGAAGCACAAGTTGAAGTTGTGCTTCAGCCTGCAACACGGATACCACTCCAACCCAACCACACTGAATCTCCAACACACATCGAACCAAGAACAATATGACCAATGTGGTGATTCAACAGAATAGTCACAAGCTCCTGATGATGGACGTATTAATGTCCGAAACATGTTGAGCACATAAGAAGTGGGGGGGGGGGGGGGGGGTTAGGAAGAAAAAAATCAGAGTGTTTGTGGTTTTTTCAACAAACATTAGAACGCAAGG
>Ga0131853_10023921_pt1 | contig 11026 bp, 9 predicted proteins | sample TergutLab28metaG_FD_92764 | JGI IMG/M metagenome (GOLD analysis project Ga0131853, IMG submission 92764) | Labiotermes labralis P1 segment gut microbial communities from Petit-Saut dam, French Guiana - Lab288 P1 (version 2) (version 2) | ecosystem: Host-associated > Arthropoda: Insects >...
ACACACACCACACACACACATCGCACACACTCACACACACACACCACATACACACACACACACACACCACACACACTCACTCACACACACACACACCACACACACACACACAACACACAACACACACAGACACCACACACGCACACACCACACACACACAACACACACCCACACACACACCACACACATACACAAACACCACACACACACGCACACACACACACCACACACATACACAAACACCACACACACACGCACACCACACACACACACCACACACACACACACACACACACGCACACACACACGTGCTCAGAATATGCAATATATTTTGCTTTTTCCACTGCAAAAATGTTCGCACGAACGCGACTCATTGTTATGTTATACCTACACTGTCTGTGTTGTCCATTACTATACAGGGAAATAATCGCCATTTGTTCTCAGATCCATACAGAAATAAAAATACACTGTGTGGGCAGAACGTAGAATTGTTGAATGCTGAACATAAAGTAACCGCTGGGCTTTGAAGGATTATACGCCTTTGTGTTCTTCCCTATACTTTAAAACGCAACTGATAGCCATATGCAGATGTCCGCTTTGTGCTAGTGAAGGCGTCTTTTTGTTCTCCCATCGCGCTGTGCCGACTGTCGTGTTCTCGGCAGGATTTCGCTTGGACAGTGTCCAGCAGCGCTGCCCTGTGTGCTCACCTGATGCTACATTTTTACAGTGGGAATTGCTCAACGCGCTCTGTGACACGTCACTATTAATTTGCAGGATCTTTGACGTCTTTAACAAAGGTTTTTATTTTTGAATATTATGCTGCCTGTTGGATGTTCATAAAAGGTAAACTAGCGGTACGGTACAGTACGGTACAGTACAGTGCAGCACAGCACAGCACTGTACATGTGACCCTCTAACTTGTTATGAAGGCACAGATGGGGAGCAGAGGTATAGCTCTTACTTACTCCATGGAGCAGAGCCCTTCTCGAGAATCTCACCGGTTCTCAGGTAGTCAAGAAATCCCCACATTTTATGGAACACAAAGGTTCATTACCGCATTCACAAGTGTTCGCCACCTGTCCGTATCCTGAGCCAGGTCAATCCAGTCTGTGACCCCACATCCCACTGCCTGAAGATCCATCCTAATATTGGCCTCCCCATCTACGCCTGGGTCTTCCAAGTGGCTTCTTTTCCGTAGGTTTCTCCACCAAAACCCTGTATAGACCTCTCCGTCATTCGTGCTACATGACCCGCCCCTTTCATGATTCTCGATTTGATTACCCGGAAAATATTGGGTGAGGAGTACAGATTATTAATTTCCTCATTATGTAGTTTTCTTCACTCCTCTGTTCTCACGTCCCTCTTAGGCCCAAATATTCCCCTCAGCACCGTATTCTCAAACACCATCAGCCCACGTTCATCCCTCAATGTGAGTGACCAAGTTTCACACCTGTACAAAACAACAGGCGAAATTATAGTTCTGTATATCTTAATCTTTATATCTTGGACAGCACACTGGAACACGAAAGATTCTGCACCGACTGATAGCAAGCATTAGAGGTGTAGGTCTGCTGTTTCTTTGTCCTCGGCGCTAGAAGGGGGTGGGTGATGATCGCCACGCCCCGCCGCTGTACCCCCTGGAATGGCCCGGTACCCAGTGTACAGTAGGTCGGGTGGACACCAGGGCCGTTATGGACGGGTGCGGAAAGTTTTTCACCCACCGGGATTCGATCCCCCGGATCTCCAGTGCGCTGCGAGTCGCCATACCGACCGCGCTGTTCCGGCCCACGCGGGATGTACGTGTACATAGTTATGTAACAGCGGGCTATGTACGATTGTGTTTGTTCAATAGTCTGGTTGTTATGCAGTGTGTGTTTGTGCGCCTGATTGCCGGCCGACCGGATGTGTTTACTGTTCGCTTTTGTAACATTTAAGGGAGCCACTATAACTCAGTCAGTATAGTGACTAGGCTACAGGCTGGACGGTCCGGGGGTTTGAATCCCGACAGAGTCAAGAAATTTTCTCTTCTCCAGACCGGCGCTGGGACCCACCCAGCCTCCTGTTCAGTCGGTACGTGGATTCTTTTCCAGGGGTAAAGCGGCCGGATAGTCAAGCTGACCACTCACCTCACTCTAGTGCCCAGGTTACGAATGAGCGGAGCTGTAGCTGTACGCCGCCTGTATGCCTTCGTGTCGCGGGCAGGGTCAACTTTTTTGCCATATTAAGTGCCTACTCTTAACTGGTGTTTCGCTGTTACCAAGCAGTTGGATATACGAATCATTACGTGTATTGACGGTACCGGTGTGTGTACGCACATGTGCTGTTTCAGTCTGTAATTCTTCGCATTACAACATTTATTCTCCAACACACGTAATTTCAGCTGGAAGGAAATTAAATTATAATCTGTCGGCCTTTGTCGGCAGGCTTACTGATGATGAACCGGAGGATCCGTTGAGCCACTAATTTGTAGGGCTTACAGGGTGTTCGATATTTGTTACAGCGGCTGTTCGGGCAGTTCTGTAGTTATCTTGTTGTGCAGTGGCACAGGAGAGCCAGCTGCAGTCTTAAGGCCACAACAGCACTGACTGTAGATGTTAGATGTTAGCGGCTAGAAGCTGCACTGAATTGTATATGGGAGAATATGAAGGGGATGGCGGGGCAGTGAGACATTTCACGTACATTAGGCAGACTGCAGGACGGCTCCGCAGTGCCACAGGCAGTGTCCGTTGGTGCCTGTGATACAGTTGTTGTGGAAGCAAGGTGGAGCGTTGGGCAGTGCAGTGGACTGTTTTTGAGGTTGTGCAGAACAAATAGAGCAGGAATTTCTGTACGTTGGGGTGGTATGTCCTGAAACGTTCAGTGCCCCCCTCCCCCACAATATTTTCTAAGTTTCCCAGGCTTCGCCCGCTTCTGGTAAGAGTAGTCTTAAGATTAAGATGCGTATCGGGCATTGACAGAACGATACTGACAGGGTACAGCTGCAATCCTCAGACAGAACCTCTCAAAGTGCCACTTGGTCCACCACAAATCTCACATCGTTTGGCCTGGTATCGAAACCGGGCTCCTTGAGCACAGAGTCGCTCGGACAACCTTCCTTCTTTCTAAAGCAACGTAATAGTGCGACTGTACGTACCGAGTGTTCCTGAGTCCCTGTCTAACTGATTGAAGTAATAGCAATGTTTGTTGCATTACACAGTCGATAATGAATGTACCGAAACTTACCGACGGTACTGTCAGTTAGGGGAAACTGCACCGACTGGCACCTACCAACGAGCTGTGATTTTGGATAATACAGTAAATCTATATATGGACACTGTACAGCTTCCACCCAACAATACACAGACCGTGTGTCGCTCTGTAGTCACGCAATTGCCAGCTGGTAGCGCCTGCGGATCGCTGGCACACTGTCCCGCGGTACATGTGTGGTGAAGAAGTTGTCGCATCGGAACGGCGGTCTCGATATAGCTGCGTTATATAACAGCGCTCTATCATGTGCAAAATCTGACGTGAGCAACCGATACACGCACCCACACACACACACACACACACACACAGACACTCTGATAGCAGAACCCGAAGGCTGAATGCCACCAAGCCTCGAGCACACCTTTGGTCACAGTCCTGAGCCAGTGCACTCCATTCACCACTGGACAGTTCTGAGCCTGTTCCGTCCATACACCATTGGACACGGTAATGAGCCAGTTTTATCCACTCACCATTGGACGCAATCCTGAACGTGTGGTATCTACTCGTCACTGGACATTTCAGAGCCAGTTCCATCCTCTCACAATTGGGCACAGTACTGGGCCAGTTTTATCCACTCACCATTGGACGCAGTCCTGAACGAGTGGTATCTTCTCGCCACTGAACAGTTCGAAGCCAGTGCAATCCACTCACCACTGGTCAGTTCTAAGCCTGTTCCATCCATTCACTATTGGACACTACTGAGCCAGTTTCATCCACTCACCACTGGACGCAGTCCTGAACGAGTGGTATCTTTTCACCACTGAACACAGTCTGGGCCTGTTTCATCCACTCGCCACTGCACCTTTCTGAGCCAGTTCTATCCACCTCTCACTGTCCCCTTACTCCCTGTGTCGTTCTAAGCCAGTTGTATCCACCTCTCACTGTCCCCCTACTCCCTGTGCCGTTCTAAGCCAGTTCTATCCACCTCTCACTCCCCCTACTCCCTGTGCCGTTCTAAGCCAGTTCTATCCACCTCTCACTGTCCCCCTACTCCATGTGTCGTTCTAAGCCAGTTATATCCACCTCTCACTGTCCCCCTACTCCCTGTGCCGTTCTAAGCCAGTTCTATCCACCTCTCACTGTCCCCCTACTGCCTGTACCTTAACCCCCAGATCTCAGCAGGCCATTTCAATGCATTCCTCGCCTTTCACAGTTCGTGTGTGCCGAAACGTCCACGCAGTTTACTCCCATACTTTACATTTAAACAGTCGGGTTAGTTCAGTCTGTGTGGTGACTGGGTTATGGGCTGGACAGTCTAGGGTTCGGGTACCGGCAGGAGCAGGGGTTTGTTGTTCGGACCGACCGGCTGTGGCGCCCAGCCAGCCTCCTGTTCGGAACTTAGCAGTGATACACAGTGTGCTTTGTAGGGGCTGCTTTTGTTGTCACCGTCGGCCAGGTCTCAAGAACGAAGGGCACATTAATTAAATTTGCAGAATGGCTGCTGACCGTTCGGTCAGTAATTTTTGTCTTCCTGTTGGAAGCTTCATGATTTGTTCTTACTATATATTAGGGTGGTGAAATAAAGGATGAGTTGGGCAGGGCATGTGGCACGCATGGAGAAGACAAATATACACAGTGTTTTGGTGGCGAAATATGAAGGAACGGTATTGTGTGGAGACCTAGGCGTAGGTGGGAGGATAATATTAAAATGGATCTTATATAAATGTGATGGGGCGTGAACTGGATTTATGTGGCTGAGCATAAGGACACATGGCGGGCTGATGTGATTACGGCAATGAACCTTTGCGTTCCATAAAATACGGAGAATTTACGTTGTCGTTCTGTTGGTCTAAGGACGTAGAATACGATGAACCTTCCACCTTCGGTCGGGTAACGTTGAGCGGAGACGGAAGGAGACGGGGAGAAGCGAGTCCGGAAGTGCGAGGTTGTACTGCCTGGCCCGGGGGGGGGGAGGGGGGATTTTCATGTGGTTAAAGCTGCAGTTTCATTTCCGCATTTTATCGGTGTGTGAAAGTTAGTTGCTTCGTTGTAAAGTGCGGTTTTGTACATGGCCTGCTGCTGCGCGCACCTGGATGTCAGTGTGCTGCTGTTATAACTTTCGTAACCTTACCTACATTGAATAATATATATTCAGTTCCTACCGAGCAGTAAACATACTTCGCAACGGTTGTAAAAGTCAGTTACTCAGTCTAGGAAATGTGTCATCCCCGTTGTGTGTGTGTGAAACTAGGAAAAGGTATGTAGTTAAACATAACTTAACCTTCTGACGCCTAATGTCAACTATAGTGGTCGTACCGCACCGCTAACCTCTAAAGTTGCATTTTATATATTTATTCAACAAATGTAGGTACAGAATATTTTAAACATGGTGTATACTCTCCGTTTTTTTCTCTTCAAAATACAGTTTGTTTCATAATTCTAACGTATTTGATTCCTGTATTATTCACATTTTATATACTGGGTGTGCTAAAATTAAAAAAATTATTCCGGCGCCAAAAGGTTAATCACTGAGGTGTATTTAATGACTGTGATGGAAACAACTACATGTTTCTGCCTGTATTGACCATCATCAGGTTGTCTAGGGAACTTAAGGGCTAGCTATATGCATGCGCGCGCGCATGCATATAGCTAGCCCTTAAGTCATTAAGTCATTAAATACACCTCAGTGATTAAGTTGTGTTTGACTACGTACCTTTTCCTAGTCAGTAACTCAGTGCTGTATAGAGCTAAAATGGCTGCCTGTTGTGACATCATACGGATTACACAAACGTACTGTTTCTTTATTCATAAATCAGGCGGTACGTATGCAGATGTACCCGGCCAGCAGGTATCTATGGATACTGTGCCAGATTGGTACAAACATTTGCGAGTGTTTGTTAATTCCGTTCATACCTCCTGAGCATAGAAGCTCTTGGTTGAACAGTTCAGTTTCCTCTGAAGAAATCCGGTTCTTTTGTGTTCAAACCGACTGCAGTAATGGCGGTATATCTGAAAGTTTGGCAAAGTGACGAATGTGATACGGTCGAATGCCACATAAGCAGGAAGTAGCGAGGACCAGCGTCTTGCAAGAAAGCTGTGACTGCAAACACATTAGGGGGAATTTAGGTTTGGCAGGGCGCCCATCGCGCGACACGCCAGACATAGGGCGACCGTCTCTCTGGTACAGTTCAGTAGAAATGTGACAGCTAGTGAGCGGAACGTACTGCCGTGCAGGTGGCTGTGCACAGTGGGCAGATTGCCTGTCATTCGAACTTCGTAGGCGCATACGCAAAATTGCGAAAAGTGACTATTAGCTTCGTCATATCTGTCTGTCCGTCCGCATGGAACAACTCAGCTGACACCGGACGGATCTTCACGAGATTTAGTATGTGAGGATTTTTCGAAAATCTTTTGTGAAAAGTCAAGTTTCGTTAAGTTCTGGCGGGAATTACGGTTTCTTTACATGAAAACCTGTGCATATTTTGGTATCTCGCTCATTTTTTTCTTAGAATGATAAGTGCTTCGGACAAAAGGTATAGAAAAACAAAACACATTTTGTGTTCAGTGATTTTTTTTTTCGGAAAATCTTTCCGTTTGTGGGGTATTGTGGGACAATTAGGAAAGCCGGACAGGCCACAGATGACGGTATAATATGGCGCATGCGCTCTCCATACAGGATAACTAAGGCTGCACACACACACACACACACACTCAGAATATGTACTGCATCTTGCTCTTCCACGGTAACACTCGTTACGCGAACGCACCTCCATGTTACGTTATAATACCTTGCTGTCTTAATCATGTACGGAATTAGTCTGATATAAGGGTGCGGTAAGTGGTGGGTTTTCGATTTCGGGTTTCCTCCGCGAAGTAGATTGGAACTGCGCTCGTCTGGGTCATTACGCAGCGAGTAGTGGTAATTCCTTACCGACACTTTGGGACAACCTATTGGCCCCATTTTCGACCCCCGATGGACCCGACAGATTGTCCCGAAACGTCGGTAAGATATTACCACTACTCGCTGCATAATGACCCATAAGAGCGCAGTTCTCATATAATGGGTTCTTGTGCCCACGGCAGTGATCCTGCGGGTTGCGTAGAATGCTTTGGTTTGAGGAAGTACTGGGCTGTCCACAAGCACTGTGCTGCGTGCAGTTAGCGGCACAGTCCGACAGCAGTGCGGTGATATAAACAGCAGCTTTGGTCGGACCAAATAGTTTTATAATCAACATTATTTTAACTCTATGTCATCCCGTTCAAAGTTACCTCCATCGGCAGCTACACACCCCTCACCCCTTACAGCATCCGCTGAAGTCAGTCTGTCGCACACTTCAGGTAACCCCGCCGTCTGCTCCTTACACGTCACGTAACAAATCGACTGCTTCGGTAGCAGTTCTTTCTGTTGAATTTTACAGGAGATTTGATGCTTCCTGGTTGCTCTTTTCTTTTTATTGAGCATGATAGCTGGAATTTAAAAACCGGCCATAAAAATTGTAGGTTTGTTAGAGTGAACTGCGTTAACGTGACGGAACGTGGCGTGGCACGTGACTGGGGAAGAGTTCGGCAGTAATTAGTGTGCCTTTACTGCGGTGATCAACGGGCAAGATCAGAAGATGCGCACGCAGTCTCGTTATTTAGTAGCCACGAGGTGTGATGTGCCATGACATGTTTACCTCCTCAGCTGGCGCTTGGTCAGTATGAGTCCCATGAGGGCGATGTTGGCCGCCATGCCGAGCGCGCCAAGGCTGAAAATGACGGTCGCTTCTGTCGTCCCTCCAGGGTGACACTGGAACACGCGCGTCGCGTTCGCCGTAGAGCCGCTTCCGAAGCGAAGGTTCGCTCCGATCATAGCGACTGCCGACCCTGCAAAATGAAGTGCATCTTAGAGACCGATGTATCAACTGCAGTCGTTATTTAGCACTAAACCAGCGAATGTTGACTTAAGTGAACTTGAAAAGTGTTGGTAATGAGGGAGTGGGGACATTGGGGAGTGACGGTACAGGTCCACTTACTACCGGGTGCTGATAAGTCCTTAGCCCGACGAGGAAGGAAACAAGCTGCGCATGTCAAAGGTGTGATGGGCAGAGGAATGGATTGATTTGGCTAGGGTAGGGACAGGTGGTAGACTGTTGTGAATGTGGTAATGAACCTCCAAGTTCCATAAAATGCGGGGAATGTAGCTTTTTTTTTCCTTCCTGGTAGGGCTAAGAACTTATCAGTACCCCTGTATTAACCTCGACGCCAAATGGGTGTGCTGTACGCACCGGGTCCGTATTGACCACGGCATGGAGAAGACATAAATCTCTTGCGCAGGACGGGAATCGAACTGTGATGTCTGGGTTGTCGAGCCCGTAGTCTGGTCAATATATTGAATATGCTATGGGCAAAATTGCTAAAGTTAAAGAGGTAGTCAGCGTCCCGTCCCGTCCCAGCCGAGCATCGAAGAGGGTACATTCAGAATGCAAGTTGTTAGCCTTACCTTCCTCACTCGTGACTTGGTTGAATCATCCGGTTGTTGAGCCGCTGATTGTAGTTAAGCTCGTCAAGCAACTTGTATGTTTTAATGACAATCAACAGACAGCCTGCGGCCCAGAAATCGTTCCGTATAAACTTATTGTAACTGACTTTACGGCACGCTTTTTAACGATTCGAGATGCCTGTGTGATTTTTTTTGTCATCATTGTTGGAATGATTATTGTTGCTAACTATTACTGCCCGCTGTGCTTTTGAGTCAGCACGTTATCAAACAAGAATACAATTTACTTTGTTTAAATCAATAACCCCGTGACGCCGTATGACGCACTACCACAATATTTACGCGCTGCTCCACGGTCTATGTCGTAGTTCGTTTATTTCTTGTTAGAACAAACCAGTCGTTAATTTCGTCCATCGTCTGGCTGTGCTGTGTTGTGTTATATGCTAGATGCTCGAGCTTTTCTTCAGTGTCACCTTCTACCTCAGAGAACACACTGCTGAATTATGTGTTTGATGCTCGACTCTTTCCTCGGCCAATACGAACTTCACATAATACACTCTCGCTCACATACATCAAGGATATTATCTATTGGAAAATTATTATTATTATTGTTATTATTGATAAACACCTTCTGCTCTCCCTAATGTAACGGTAGACATCAGAACAACGACATGGCACGGTAAGGACCTGGGCCATTTGAACTGACGGTTTGCAGTTCATTTGCCTTATGTCAGTTGTACGCCGTGAGATTGCTCTGATGGAGAGAGATTTATGTCAGCACTGCTGTTTGTGCGGTAGTTAGCGTTTGTGATTGAACGTGTTCGGATATTTGACCCTGTCAGGACTAATGTTATACTGATTTGTATATAAAGATTCAGTCCGTACCGCTCAGTAAGCACTCTCCGTCTCGGTAGTACAAACCTGTCAGTTAATGTTGTATAGGGAAATAATCGCTGTTTGTTCTCAGATCCACACAAAATATATAAATACACCTTGTGGGCAGAACGTGGGATTTGTGAATGTTAAACTGGCGGTACATATAGTGACCACTGGGGTGTAAATGGTTAAGTGTGGTTAACACTAGAAATGAATCTTCTAAACCCATCGAAAAAACAAGAGGTTAAGAAGATTTAAGTCGTCTGGGATATGACGCCCTGTTGATTGTTAAAAGTTACCGGCTGTGTGGAGGAGCTTGCAGTCGCCATGTTCATGGCACATGCAGCATGCAGCAGTCTGTCAAAGGATTTGAATGTTCTGCAGCACCGCTGTGAGATACCGCCAGGAGCTGGGGAGCTGCACGGCTGAGCACAACCCATTGCGATTGCTCTTGCTTGTACTGTATGACCCACATAGTGTATTACAAGCAGCACGGTTGACGTAGCATCCTGGCGATAATCCGCGCCGTCTGCGGCTGCGATTTCCACACATAATCTTTCAGGTTACCCGTTAATATATATATATATATATGTATGTATAAACCCTAGTAAAATATTGTGAGATCACAGTTGTACTGAATATGCACTCCGTGAATTGGAGAATTCCTTAGCAGGCTGCTTGGTTTGTCAGAATACGACGCTGCATTGCCGACCGACACGTAGGTACCTCTTGACTGCTTCACAACAGCTGCATTGTGGGGCAAGTGTCATCAGTCACTTACTCTCTCACAAACCAACCAAGATAACAGATGCTCTAACAATCAGGCAGAACAACTTGCCATACTCAAAGCATTGGAAAAACTAGAAGTGCTGAACAGGCAGAGCATTAACACACTCTCGACAACAATATTCACTGACAGCCGGATTACTCTGGACTCGCTTCAGAACTACAAAAACCACGGATTCTTGGTGGAAGAGATTAGAAAAAAGGTTGCTAGTCTGGAGAGAAGCGGATGGCAAACAAGGTGCTCGTGGGTGAAGGCCCACATGGGAGTTCACGGCAACGAGTTAGCTGACAAAGTAGCCACAGAAGCGGCGCAGAGTACTGATACACGATACGAATATACCAGAATACCCTAAAGTTACCTATGCCACATAGCAGCAGAAGAGGCCAAACAAAAATGTCAAGCAGAATGGATAACAAGCAACAAGGCTGATGCAACAAAACAGTATTTTCCATCCGTGCAGGACAGACTAGGGACAAAATTAACACTAACCGCGAAGTTAGCAGCCGTGCTGACTGGACACGGGAAAACAAGGGCATATCTCTACCGGTTCAACTTAAGGGACGACGCGAGATGTATATGCGGCCACAACGACCAAACCATGGATCATCTCCTATTCCACTGTGAGAAGACAAGCACACAGCGAGAGGTCCTAAAACACCAAATTAATCAAGAACGAAACTGGATGGAAATTAAACAAG
>Ga0131853_10023924_pt1 | contig 11025 bp, 6 predicted proteins | sample TergutLab28metaG_FD_92764 | JGI IMG/M metagenome (GOLD analysis project Ga0131853, IMG submission 92764) | Labiotermes labralis P1 segment gut microbial communities from Petit-Saut dam, French Guiana - Lab288 P1 (version 2) (version 2) | ecosystem: Host-associated > Arthropoda: Insects >...
AAAAAAAACGGAGAATATATACCATGTTTAAAATATTCAGTACCTATATTTGTTGAATAAATATATAAAATGCAACTTTAGAGGTTAGCGGTGCGGTACGACCGCTATAGTTGACATTAGGCGTCAAAAGGTTAATTCCTCTGTGCTGCTTACAGACCGACAACAGGCGAAACGGTCTACGTGCCATAGCAGCTTACTGAGGTGCTCTGGCCAAGCATTGTTTCAATATAATGTTAGTGGACGGTAAAACTTTCTGAGAGTCTATATTTCTGTGCATCAGTACTGATAACAATGCACGATTATATAAAAATGTTGGCGAGTGGGGAAATTTTGAGAGTGGCGTTGCGTGAAAGTAGAGTTGTATTGTGAATTGTGACGTGGTGTATATGGGCTGGAGAGGTTAGGAAATGGGTGAGGGTGGTAGAGAGTTCAGTTCAGGGTTTGGGAGAGTTCGAGTTCGATTATTGGAAATGCAGGGAGGAGAGAAGACTCTGTGTGAGTTTGGAGGTGGGGGATGTTGCAGAAAGAGGGTTTTGGAGAGGGAGCAGAAATGGAATAGGCAAGTGGAGGATGAAAAATCTGATGGAAGAGAAAACTAGAAAGGCGAAATAAAAAATAGCATGAAATGGAATAAGGGTAAAGCGAGAATAAGGGACAAAAAATGGGAGAAAGGTAAGAAAATGATGGAGATAAAAGGTGACAGACTGAGAGAGAGAGAGTGAGAGGGGGGGAGGGAAGTATATGGCGCTTGTGAGAATACAATTTGTACAAGAGAAAGAGAAGCAAAGAGAAAATACAACTTTCCTGCAGGCATATTTGCCAAATGCGAATCAGTGAATATGGCGTACTGAAATATGACGTATTTTACCGTGCGTTTTTCCGACGCCGTTGGTATGCTGTCCTTCGCTTGTTTCCGCAGAGCGAATGCTGACTCTATCTGCCATCCCAACTTTCTTCATTTTCCTCTAAAAGAATTTACTTTTTTGTAATAACACTTTTATGTTTCATGCATACGTTTCGTGGATTTTGCTGTAATTCCAGTCCTATTATTATTCTTATGTCATATAATTAGTTAATTAATTTCGATGAACTGATTTCTTATCTCCAGTGTTGTTATTCAAATTCACAGTTCGTGTGCCCAGACCAGTACACCTGCTGTACTCGGAGAATACTGATTATTTGCTGTCTATTGCAGCAAAGATACAGTGTGTCCCACTCGCTACCGAACCCGAATTTCTTTAATAATTTTACCACTAATGAGAATATTGCAACGAAATTTGAAGCGGAATACAGACACATTCCTCTTCATTTCTCACAAAACGAACGTACTCCTGTTCAAATTTCTTTGCAATATCTTCATTGGTATTAGGATTATTAAAGAAATGTCAGGTTCGGTAGCGAGTGGGACACACTGTGTCATTTTTAATAATATTGCTTCAAGATGGAACCAGGACCTGCTTCGTGTATATCACGTGTAACCCATAATTTGGACAATACTCATTGCACCAAATACTGTCACAACCTCAAGAAAATGTGTGTATGTTCTTGACGAAATTAATTTTGCTTTCCCATTGCATTCTCAGTATGCCCTGACAGCCATCTGGATAAGGCCTATAAGGGGTTTGTGAAGACTGTCACATGCAGCGGATATTTGTTGTCTTCTACTTTTACGTCTGCACTTGCGGTTATTCAAATTTTTTAAGCCTTAAAATTTATTTATTTATTATAATGACAATATTTTAATCTTTTAAATATTTGGGTAGCATTTTAACAAAGGATGGAAGATGTACTTATGAAATTAAATGTAGGATTGCTATGGCTAAAGCTGCATTCAACAAGAAGAGGGTTCTTTTTTACTAGCAAATTGGACTTGGAATTGAAGAAGAAGCTAGTGAAATGCTACATTTGGAGCACAGCTTTATATGGTGCTGAAACTTGGATGATTCTGTCAGTAGATCAGAAACACCTGGAAAGCTTCGAAATGTGGTGCTGGAGAAGGATGGAAAAGATCAGTTGGATCGATCATGTGAGAAATGAAGAAGTGTTACTTACAGTCAAGGAGAAGAGGAATATCCTCCATGAAATAAGTAAACGGAAGGCTAATTGGATTGGTCATATTTTGAATAGAAACTGCCTTCTACGACGGGTTATTGAAGGAAAGATGAAAGGGAGATAGAAGTGACAGGAAGGCGAGGAAGAAGACGTAGGAAGCTACTGGATGACCTTAAGGAAAGGACAGGATACTCTCATTTGAAGGAGGAAGCTCTAGATCGCACTATGTGGAGAGCTCGCTTTGGAAGAGGCTTTGGACATGTCGTAAGACGGACTACTAAATGAGTGAATGGCAATATTTGTTAGTGGAATTACATTTACATTTCTCCAACAGTGGTGGTGCTAAATCCAAGACTCGCTACAGGCTGAACGGTCTGGGGATAGAATTTCCGTGGGGGTGAGATTTTCAGCACGCGTTCGGACCCGCTCTGGGGCCTAGCCAGCCTCTTGTACAATGGAAATCTGGTCTTTTTCGCGAGGGTAAGGCGGCCGGGGCGTGGCGTTGACCACCCAACCCCATCTAGCGTCGAGGTTAAGCTAATAGTAGAGCTATACCTCTACATCCCCTCTGGGCCTTTATGGCTTGTTCTAGAATGAAATTTACATTCGCTTTATAACTTAGTATCTCAGACTTAGAAAGAGAAAACCCTGAAGGTTTATTTTTTCTTTTATTTTATTTTTTTGTTTCTTTCCTTTTTATGAAAAGGGGTGATAATATTGGAATCCATGAAAGAGGAAGTAAGAAGTCACAAAACTGTTAGCCTTATGACTTACAGTCCTTTCTAAATAATATTGGTTCAATAGAAACATGAAGCAGAAAGAGCCGGACAGGGCTGGTAATATGCATATGGAAGATGTGACTGCCTAACAATTTTTGTTCTGAGTACCTGAAGGGAGACACGGTCATAGATAAGGCTGTCATACTACAATACATTAAAAACAGGCAAATCAGTCCCATACAGGCCCGAAGTGCCCAGAGGATTCCAGGAAGTTAAGGTTCCCAAATTACGTGACAATGGTCCAGGATGGTAGTAAGGTTGTTAGCCTTACGCACCGGCCGTCTTTACCCCCAGGAAATACTCCTGGTACTCTTTTATGTTGGAGGCTGAGTCGACCCCAGGGCCATAGTGCGATCGGAAGGATTATTTCAATGAAAAATACCAATGACACCATCTGGAATCGAACCAGCGACCTTCCGATTTGTAGCACGACGCCTTAACCACTGTGCTACCGCGGTCCTTCCTACAATACGTCTTAAAAGAAAACTTGGAAAATTGTGGAATGCTTCCAGATGGCTGAAGTAAGGAACCAGTTGCTGGCTGTTGTAAACGCCTTAATGAAATTTTAAAGTTTCATAGGCGACAAGGAAATTCTTCACTGGTTCAGAGTCTATTAGCTTCTGACCAAGGATTCTAATCAATGGGGACAAAGCGCCTCTAAATGGGAAGAAATTCCCACTCCCCTTTTCAAGATATGACAGGCCAGTGGAGCTTTGTTATTGTAGTGCGGATTTCACTGGTTGTTGTGTTTTTAGTTTTATAGGTCATGCAGCCCAGCACATGGAAAGAATGAACTGATATTATTAGGCGCCTTTCCAAAATTGCGAAAAGCGACTATTATCTTCATCATGTCTGTCCGTCCGTCTGTCCGCCCGCTTTTCTGATCGCGGCGTGAAACAACTCGTCTGCCACTAGACGGATTTTCATGAAATTTGACATTTGAGGACTTTAAAAAAAATCTCGTGAAAATTCAAATTTAATTATAATCTGACAAGTATAACGGTACATCACATTAAGACCGATATACGTTTTCATCATATCTCATTCAGTTTTTGTCAGAATGTGAACTGTTTCAGACAAAAGCTGTAGAGAAAATCAAAACACATTCATTTTATGTTCCATATCCCCCTCCCCCGGCGAAAATAGTGCCGTGTATGAGATAATGTGAAAAATTATGGTAGAGTCCAGTTGAAATGTGATGGCACACGGTGACGCGGGGAGGGGAAGTGAAGGGAAAACTGGCGAATGGAGTGAGTAGCCAGTACTCTTCACACTACCTTAGAACATGGTGTATCCAGCATTACTACCGCTGATGCGGACACCTCGACTGCTAGTAGTCGACTGAACTGATGCCCCCGCCGATTTAAATTGACTCGTCCGTTTCGCCGAAAGACGAAATCTGTTTTCTGCGCGTGTGCCATCACATTTCAAACGCAGTCTACAGCCAGACAAACCGCAAATGAAAATAAAATATGGCGCAGAAAGGATGCGATTTGCCTGCCGTATGACTGAGTTAGGAATACGGAAACACGCGTATGTTATTTGATACTTGTTAGTGTTAACAGCAATACGAAATATTTTGAACCCCGACAATAGTGCAAAAGTTACCCACTTTTGCTTTCCACGGCAACAATGTACGCTTTATATTGCTGACTATTACATCTACTCCAACAACACTAAAAAGAACTGTCGTCTCCTTGGAAACAAGCTTACGCGAACGCCACTCCATGTAACCCTGTACGTCATTTGTGTATCGTGTTTGGTAGTTCTTTCATGTCTAAATTCTACGCAATATAGTAGAGAAGCAAAAAGATCCTCACTGCGAGATTTGAGGTTCTCAAAACGATGCTGCTGAAGATTAAATTCTTTTGGGATACTACGCTTTGATTTTGGATAAACATTCTCGACGTTTCAAAGGAAGGTGGTGCCTTTGAAACATTGATAACTAATTATCATTAACCATAGCCTAACTTCCCAAACACTTGAATCTGAAACAGGGATCTCATACACCCATATAATGTAAGTAAAGTGATCCCTTTACAGCTCCGGTGTGGCCTAGAGGGTGGGTAGAGGTATCGCTCTACTCTTCCATGACCGCGGCACTAGAAGGGGTTGAGTGGTCAGCAGCACGACCCGGCCGCACTTTACCCCATGGAAAGATCTGGTACTCATTTTACAGGAGGCTGGGTGGGCCCCAGGGCCGGTCTGAATGGGCGGAAAATCTCGTCCCCATCGGGATTTGATCCCGGACCGTCCAGCCCGGTCCACACACCCATATAATGAGTCACTTGAAATATACAGAAGGCTTTTTTATACGTTAGGCCTACATTTTTAATTGGTAGGTTTTGTGTTGACTGTATGTGTAACATATACGTGATATAACAGAGATATTATAATGTGCAGGGAAAAGTGGTGTGTGCCGGGACTTTTCGGCAGTAGGACAAGGAAGCAATGGATTATATGGATTGTACAAAGGGATGGACTTCTCCTTCTATAAGCAATAGGCCGTATATCTTCCGCTGAATGTAGTTTTGATGTAGTCACGTTGATAGAAGAAATCGATGGCCTTCTGAAGCTCTAGGTGTCCAGTGCTTTCCGCTGAATTTGTGAATATGCTGATATCAAGCAGACACTCTATGCAGTGGCGCGGTTCCAAGAGCCAGTAGTCACAGTGACCGCCCCTGACAGAATTTGTGAACTATAAAATATTCACAATCACTTATTAGATTTATTTTTATTTTATCTCTATAATTGAGGGGAAAATATTACTTTTATTTTTGTTTATGGTTCCGTGCATCGCTGATCTATATTAATAATTGTCCAGCGGATGCAACACAAAGCAGTCTATTTATTATTCTGCAAGTTCACTCTACATGTTCGGGGTGTCAACAACACCAATCATCAGGAGTACACAAAACTGTAACTACAGCCAAGCTAGCTTGGCCATGTTGGAGGGAGGTAGCTGCACAAAAAATATGACCAGTACTGGAGGCTGTAGTTACAGTATTGTGTACTCATGATGATGGGCGTGATTGACACCCGAAACATATAGAGTGAACTTGCAGAATAATAAATAGACTGCTTTATGTTGTATCTCGTTGGACAATTATTAATATATTACATTTTTTATTTAAAATATTTATTTTGCCATCCATTTTACCGCCAATTGCACTACTCACCACTCGCAGCTACGTTCCTGAGCCTAATAATCACAGTTTTCACTATTTGGAGCTGCGTATAGTCGGTGTAACCTTCAGACTAGTCCAAGGGGGCTCCCAGTCCTCATTGGCACAGCTACAACCTCGATATGGGAGCCAGGATACCCCACTCGGTATTGTGACTAAGCTACGGTCTGGACGACCAAGCAATCGTGTTTCGATTTCCGACAGGGCAAGAGATTCCCCCCCCCCCCCTAAGGTGACCGCCCGGCTCTGGCCCCTTCCAGATGCGTATTCAGTGGGTACCGGACGCTCTTTCCCCACCGGGTAAAGCCTCCGGTACCTGAAGCTGGCCACTCAAGTCCATCTAATATCAAGACTAAGAATGAGTTGAGTTGTGTCTCCACTGATCCATGCGCCTTAATGTCGTGTACTGAAACAAATTTGCCTTTCACCAACTGTGCAGCTGCTTGAGTGATTCGCCTTGAAGGTGCAGCATTTTGGTAGGCTGGGGATGTAACCCCTTGTGACGATGGCTTCTTCCAAACCACGACGTACATTCGGGGGTGCGTGCAGTAGATCCAAATGTGGACAGACGGCTAGCGGTTTTAATATTGTATAAGGCCATTTAGGATCCTGCTGGCCTTACATGTTCTGTCTTTTGCTGAACTAGCACTGCAGTGGTATTTGACTTTATTAATATGAGTTTCATTGACAGATAACAAGAGATAATCTGGTTCAATACATAGGCCTGTGTAGTATTTGTTGTTTAACTATTGCATCATAAGAATATGTGGGCCGCGTAGCTCAGTCGATATAGGGACTGAGCTACGGACTGGACGGTCCGGGATCGGATCCCGGTGGGGACGAGATTTTCCGCCCATTCAGACCGGCCCTGGGGCCCACCCAGCCTCCTGTAAAAGGAGTACCAGATCTTTCCAGGGGGTAAAGTGCGGCCGGGTCGTGCTGCTGACCACTCACCCCCTTCTAGTGCCGCGGTCGTGGAAGAGTAGAGCTATACCTCTACCCACCCTCTGGGCCACACCAGGCCTGTAACGGGATCACTTTACCTTTTTTTTTATCAACTTAAATTTCAAGATATATAGAACTATAATTTTGCATGTTGTTTTGTATGGGTGTGAAACTTGGTCGCTGACATTGCGGGAGGAAAGGAAGCTGAGGGTGTTTAAGAACATGGTGTTGAGGAGAATATTTGGACCTAGGAGGGACGACGTAACGGAGGAATGGAGGAGACTGCATAACGAGGAGCTAAATGATTTGTACTCCTCACCCAATATTGTGCGGGTGATAAAATCGAGAAGAATGAGATAGGCTGAGCATGTGGCGCGTATGGGTGAGGACAAAGGGGGGAGGGTGTAGAGGGCCTTGGTGGGGAAACCGGAGGGTAAGAGACCACTGGGAAGACCTAGGCGTAGATGGTGGATAATATTAGGATGGATCTCCAGGAGGTGGGATGTGAGTATATTGACTGGATTGGGCTGGCCCAGGATAGGGACAGGTGGTGGACGCTTGTGAGTGCGGTAATGAACCTTCGGGTTCCGTGAAATGTGGGGAATTTCTTGACTAGCTGCAAACCAGTTGGCTTCTCAAGAAGGACTCTGCACCATGGAGGGAGTAAGAATATGCGTTGAATCTTGGAGGATGAGATGGTCGCGTAACCATGGGAGAAAAGTGAAATGTATACATGGTTGTGGTGATGAAACCTAGAAATGAGACCGCTTGGAAGTCCTAGACATAGATGGAGGGATAGTTTTAAAAGACGCCTTAAAGAAATGTGATAGAAATGTGCGGCCTGGATGTATGTGGTACACAGTGGGGGAAATGCGGTGGAATCTTATAGACACTGTAACGATCCGTCAGGCTGTATTAAATGGAGGACATTTTTAGAGCAGTTGAGGGACTGTTAGCTTCTCAAGAAGGGCTCTGATGCATGGGAATGGCTACTTAGTATCAGATGTGCTCGAAATCGGATGGGGTGTGACAAAAATGAATTAAACAAACTTTTAAATTAAAAAATGTAAATCTTTTAGGGATATTATTACTGAGTCAAATTTTACCTTTTTGTGTAAAAAAATTTAAGTCAATATTCTTATTGTAAGAATAAGTACACTTTATGAACAATGGAGCTTTTGAATCTTGGAATACTTTTTGGGCTCTAAATTCAAATAAATTCGTGTTATATTCTAACAACTAAAGTATATAAGTGATGGATTTGCAGATCTGTAACGAAGCTCACTCTGCTATGAATGCCATATTGATCATGAATATTGCATCAAAATGAAGAGAAGAAAAACGGATATGATCTATCGGCTATCCGCGTAACATTGTATAGAGACAGAGAGAGAGACAGGCGGGCGGGCGGTCAGGCAAGCAGGCAGGCAGGCAGGCAGACAGACAGGCAGGTAGGCAGGCGGGCGGGCGGGCAGGCAGGCAGGCAGGCAGGCAGGCAGGTAGGCAGGCGGGCGGGCGGGCAGGCGGGTAGGCAGACAGGCAGGCAGGCAGGCAAGCAGGCGGGCGGGCAGGCAGGCAAGCAGAAATATTTCGTTTAAAGATGCCGGCATTTGCCAAGTTTGTGTAGGGTAGCTGACAGATGAATGAAATATGAGTATGGCGCGTTGTTGGATAGTTACTGATAGGGAAGAGGGAGTGCTGGGAGAAAATCTTTCCTAGTGCCACTGTGTCCACACAAATCATCCCACATTATGTGACGTGGATCAAAATCAGACTTCCGCTGTAACAGGCCGGCGACCGCCAAATCGAAGGGACGACCGTAGGTTTATAACATTCACCACCCACTAAACTCCATGGGAAAACCATTGCTGTAGGCTAGAAACATAACTATGATAATTCCAATAAATTTGCGCTGTACATTTTTTCAGTGTTTGTAAAAGAAATCGCGTGAGACTAAACACTGAAATGTCGTAATAGGCTGGCAGTATGGAATCGCTTGTTTAATGAAAGAGTGATAACTGAAAATGCGTGAAAAATGCTGAAGAGGGCCCCCATGTAGTAGTTTTGGTTACAGCACGTTAGTGGAGCTCTCCGAAATAGGAGGCCCAGCCACGTCCTGCAGCTACTCAGCGCTTGACAAATTGCCGTTTACACGAGACACAGTCTTCAGAGACCTGGAGTGGAGAGCGGAGAGAAAGGGGAGAGAGCCAGTGCACGATGAAGCGAATTGAACGAACGCGGCGAATGACGTAGTGGCGCAAGAAACGAAAGGTACAAAGGTCACGGTTTTTTTGTTGTAAATCTGAAATTTAAAAGTGCAAGATGAAAAGAAATGATTTGGGGGTTACCGATGGTAACTAAATAAAACCATGTACTAAGAGTCTTACTTGAGAAGGGATACGGGGTTTGTGTCTCGAATTGATTTCAACTGCACTTGATAATGTTACGTGCGATGTACTTACTCCCTGCAGTCCACATATAATTAGACAGCTGTTGCCAATTAATTGCCATTGATAACAGGTGTGTTGCATTATTTCGTAGTGAGTCTGCTCCTGCCTGTTTCGGGTAAATATTAACCATTTTCATGGAGGACATATTTACGAAGGAATATTATACTACTCGTATATGTGATACTAGATGTGGTGTTAACCTATTATCAGTGAGTGTACAGCCCTTTTCAATAATTGAATTTGTCAGCAAATACCAATCTATTACTTATCAAAATTATTAACATGCTGTTTAATGCTTATTAGCATAGTGATTAAAAGTAATCGATAACAAATCTCTCATTCGTTACAGTATTGTCCTGTAAATTTGATGTGTATTGGACCGTGCGTCATCTTGATAACTGAAGAATAAAACCCAACTAGTTGCCACTTATTACTTTATTATGCTTATGTTAGGCTCAACATGTTTCGGGCACCATTATACCCATCATCAGGAGCTCACGGCGATAGCGTTGGTTACCACATAGGCCGTCTGGTTCTCGAGTTGCTTTTGGTTGGAAGGGTGTTACAGCCTTCGGTCTGGACACTCATCCATCCTGCCTGCAGTTAACTTCCAACCAACAGCAACTCGAGAACCAGACGGCCTATGTGGTAACCAACGCTATCGTCGTGAGGTCCTGATTGTGGGCATAATGGTGCCCGAAACATGTTGAGCCTAACATAAGCATAATAAAGTAGTAAGTGGCATCTAGTTGGATTTTATTCTTCAGTATTGTCCTGTGTTTAACTTGCATCCAAACATCTGTTTCTACATGTATGTGTAATGATCTTCATTTCATTTGAGCCTTGTCCGTGTTCTTTAACTGATGGTGTGCACTCTAGGAGGAACCAGTCACACACATAAAAAATACTGTAAAGCGTGATATATTTGTATAATTTTAGTTATTAATCACTTTTAGTCACTATACCAGTTAACATTAAATAGCACTTTAATAATTTTAATAATAACAGATTGATATTTGTTGACAAATTCCATTATTGAAACAGGCTTTATACCTATTAATAATGGGTATTGTACTGTATAATATTCCTTTGTTAATATATTCTCCCTGAAGATGGCTAATGTTTAGGCGAAACATGCAAAAGGCGTTGACTACGAAATAATAAACAAATCTGACAGGTAACGGATGTTAGCGTGGAACTTGGGTCTGAGGGTCGAAACACTGGATAACGCAAAGGTCATTTTGACAACACAGTCAGCGTGTTAATTTAACCTTACCGGCACAATACTTACCGGCCCTATTTAATGATTATTTGAAATTTTCAAGTTGTCTTCTCTGTGCATTAACAAGACATAGTCTTCCCTGCAGCTCTGGCAAAGGAGAAGACTACGCAATAATCTTATCGACACTACTTCGATTGTTAAACATTGAGTGTAAGTCACTTCTGTGCCACTCTTTATACGTAACAAGGGCAATTTCGGAAATTTGTGGTAGACGGCAGTGCGTCCGCGACGCGTACGACTTGTGATTCCTACACGTCACATGCCATTTAGTATGTAGCCATGAAAACTTTCATTTATAAACTCTAACCTACTGTAACCTAACCTAACCTAAC
>Ga0131853_10023926_pt1 | contig 11025 bp, 10 predicted proteins | sample TergutLab28metaG_FD_92764 | JGI IMG/M metagenome (GOLD analysis project Ga0131853, IMG submission 92764) | Labiotermes labralis P1 segment gut microbial communities from Petit-Saut dam, French Guiana - Lab288 P1 (version 2) (version 2) | ecosystem: Host-associated > Arthropoda: Insects >...
ATTTTAGGCACTAGTGGATCTGGGAAAACAACCTGTTTGAATATATTAGGTGGTCTTGATCGATATGAGGAAGGCGATTTGATTATTAATCAAAAATCAACAAAGGATTTTAAAGATCGTGATTGGGATGCTTATCGAAATAATAGTGTTGGATTTATTTTTCAAAATTATAACTTGATCCCTCATTTAAACTTGATTGACAATGTTGAAATGGGAATGACTTTAAGTGGTTTAGCTTTTAAAGAAAAACGTGCCAAAACACTCTCTGTACTTGAACGGGTTGGTTTAAGAGATCACATGACTAAAAAACCGACACAACTTTCAGGAGGTCAAATGCAGCGTGTTGCCATTGCACGCGCGCTGGCCAATGATCCAGAGATTATTTTAGCTGACGAGCCAACAGGTGCTTTGGACACGAAAACAAGTAAGCAGATCATGAGATTAATCAAAGAAATTGCCCAGGATAAACTGGTTATCATGGTTACCCATAATCCAGAATTAGCTGAAGACTATGCTGATCGGATCATTCGCTTTCAAGATGGTCATGTTATTTTTGATTCTAATCCTTATATGAGTGCACCAGATATTATTCTAACGGACACATCTACAACAAATTTAAATGCTAAAACAGATGATCAAATTATTGCTCTCGCTAAACAAATTGTTAACCTCCAAAATGATCGACTAGTTGTAAGGGTTACAAAAGATCCAACCATGCCAGAGCAACCCACTGACCGAATGATTCAGTATCAAAATGGAGAAATTTTTGATATTTCATTTTTTAGTGGGAAGAAAGAAAGTTCAAACTATGAATTAAAACATACGAGGATGAGTTTTTTAACGGCTTTGAAACTATCTAGAAAAAATATTTCTACTAAAATATGGCGAACAGGTTTAATTTCATTTGCTTCTAGTATTGGGATTATTGGAATTGCGCTCATTTTAAGTCTATCCAATGGCTTTCAACATCAAATTGATCAGTTTCAAGTAAATGCTTTATCAGAATTTCCAATCATTATCGGTCAAACTGAAATGAATTTGATTGGGATGGGCATTCTCCAAACATATGAAGCGGATGACCCACTTGCAGAGATGCGATTTGCTGAGACTGAGATTGTTCATATCATTGATAGTTCGGAAGGAACAAGAACGCATATAAATCATTTCACAGATGAGTTCTTAGAACATTTAGATAAGATAGATCCTGAATATTTAACGAATATTGGTTTTACACGCTTGGTTACGATGAATTTATTGCGTCAAACAGATGAAGGTGAATTTTCACGTGTAACCCTTGGTGGAGAAACAGCCGCAGTGTCAGATTTAGCTAGTGGGGTAGCTGGGGCTAGATTAAGTTCATTTCCTGAAAACTTAAGAGATGATACTGAATCTTTCCTTGAACAAAATTTTGATTTAATAGCTGGCTCATTTCCAGAAAGTGAAACGGATCTGGTCTTAGTGATTGATATTTATAATCGAATTGAAGATTATATTTTAGAAAGCTTGGGATTTGACACAGAAGCATTAGCGGCTTTGGAACTTGAAGAGATTGTTGGAACAGAATTTAGATTGATTCTTAACAATGATTTTTATAGTCAAACAGAACAAGGTAACTTTTTGCCAGGAACGAATTTTGAAGAAATGTATCATTCTGAAAATAGCATCACATTAAGAATTTCTGGCATCCTTCGTCGGCCTGAGGATTTAACTGTTAGTATTTTGAGTAGTGGGATTGCTTATAGTGATGCATTGGCACAAAGAATGATAGAATTAGAAATGGATTCAGATATTGTTGTAGCTCAAAGAGAAGCTGATTATAATGTGATCACTTTTGAAACAGTCAATGAAATAGAGAGGGATGTTCTTGTTTCTTCTTTTGGTGGAGATACTACGCCATTGATGATTTTCTTATATCCTAGCAGCTTCGAAGGAAAAGATGCGATCATTACACATATAGCGTACTTCAACGCGAATCAAGAAGATGAGAGATATCATATTGCTTATACAGATTTAGCAAGTACCATTACAGATTTGACAAGAGGGATTATGGATGGTATTACGATGACCTTAATCGCTTTTTCAACTTTCTCATTGATCATTTCCTTGATTATGATTGCGATCATTACTTATATTTCTGTTATTGAACGAACAAAGGAAATTGGCATTTTGCGTGCATTGGGAGCTAGAAAAAAAGATATTTCACGTGTTTTCAATGCTGAAACTTTTATCATTGGAACTTGTTCTGGGATTTTGGCTATCACAATTACTTATATTTTGACCTTACCCATTAACCATGTGGTAGAAGCTGCAACAGAATTAGTAAATGTCGCTGATTTGAATCCGTTTCATGCTGTGATTCTAATCTTTATAAGCTTAGGTCTCACCTTACTCGGGGGAATGATTCCAGCCCAAATCGCGGCTAATAAAGACCCCGTTGAAGCTTTGCGTACAGAATAGTTAAAAGAATTAAAAGAAAGGATGCATGATTGATGCGATTATAATTGGATTTAAAGTAGGTGGATTGAATGAAATTTAATAAACAGAAATTGGCTTTGTTTGTGAGCTTGTTATTATTTATCGGATTTATAGTGATGGCATGGGGTGTTTATCTTGATATGCCATGGATTACAGAAATAGATTATTTTGGAAGTAAAATTTTTCGTTTGAATCTGTCACAAGAGAATACATCATTGACTCATTCGTTTACGCAGATTGGGAACATTAGTAGTTTACTTCTTACTGCTCTTGTGGTCGGAATTGTGTTGCTATATTTTAAAAGAAAATGGCAATTCTTATGGTTCGGATTTAGTATGGGAATCGCTGGTGGTGGAGCTCCTCTTCTCATGAAGCATCTGATTCAGCGCATGCGTCCGACTGATGGATTGATGACACGTAGCGGTTATAGCTTTCCAAGTGGTCATACGATGGGAACATTGGCATTGTATGGTTTAATTATTATATTGGCAGCCACCTATATCAAAAAAGCATGGTTGCGATATACTGTGATAATTAGCTCATTGATGATTATTTTAATCATTTCATGGTCACGAATTCATCTGGGCTTTCACTTTTTAAGTGACATTTTAGGGAGTTTATGTTTAGGATTATCCTTGTTAATTGTTTCATGGCAAATATTTTTGAAACTTAATGAGGAAGCCAATTAGCATTGGGGCTGGTGATTTTTAAAAATTCAGTGAAACTGTCAACAAAATTTTGACAAAACAACCCAAAAATAGTATAATTGCAAGATAACAACGAGAAGTAAATTGTCATTGAAAAAAGCTAGGAATGATCGAAATGAAAAAATACGGAGTAAAAATTATTTTATTAATTTTGGGGATAATAATTGGGCTGTTATTGAGAGAAGTTCCAATTTTTATGAATTTGACATTTGTCGATGAAACATTAATGCCACTATTGATTGAGAATCAACTGTTGACAGTGGTTATTATTATTGCAATGTTAGGGATTGTGCTAGTAGCAAGTAAAAAAGGATAAAGGCAGGCAAAGCAGGGCTTTACAAAAGAGGCACTGTTTTTTGCTATTTTGTTGGAAAATAAAAAAAGAGGAGTGTGGCAACCATGCGCAGTAAAATTGAAAATATTGAGTTAATTAAAAAATTGTCTAATGCCAATGGGATTTCTGGATTTGAGGATGAAGTGGTGGAGATTTGCAAGATGGAAATTGAAGACCATTGCGAATTTGAAGAGGATACGTTACGAAACCTCTACTTCACATCAAAAGGAAATACTGGAAGCAGGCCAAAAGTTTGGCTAGACGCTCATACAGACGAAGTTGGGTTTATTGTCCAATACTTAAAAAATAACGGAACCATCGGCTTTTTGCCAGTAGGCGGGTGGTCACCATCGACCATCGGTTCTAGCAAAGTCAGAATCAAGGATAACAATGGGAATTATATAACAGGTGCTGTTGCTTCAAAGCCCCCTCATTTTATGACTGAATCAGAGCGTGGAAAGGGGCCATCTATTGAACAAATGGTAATTGATGTGGGAGCTTGTTCACTTTCTGAATTAAAGAATGATTTTGAGATTTCAGTTGCTGCACCTGTGGTACCGGATGTTGCTTGTGAATACAAAGAAAAGCACGACTTATTCATCGGAAAAGCCTTTGATTGTAGAATCGGTGTGGCTGCTTTAGTCGAAACGCTGAATCAGATTCAAGATGAAGAATTAAATATCGACGTGATGGGTACATTCTCATCTCAAGAAGAAGTAGGTTTAAGAGGTGCTAGAGCAGCAGCTCAAAGTCTTCATGCAGATGTTGCCATTATTTTTGAAGGTGCTCCAGCTGATGATACCTTCTATGGTGAAGAACAAATCCAAACAGGGTTGAAACGTGGTCCAATGCTTAGACACTTTGACGTTAGCATGATTAACAATCCAAGGTTTATGCGTCATGCCATCAATGTCGCAAAAGAATTTAACATTCCTCTACAAGAAGCAGTCCGCAGTGGTGGTGGAACAAATGGCGGTGCCATCCATTTATCAAAAAATGGTATCCCAACCATCGTCATCAGCATTCCAGTCAGATACGTCCACAGCCACCACGGCATTACGGCTTATGAGGATTATATCGAAGCCATTAAATTAGCGAAAGCTGTCATAAAAAGCCTAAATGCTGACATTATTAAAACCTTTTAGGAGATGACCTCGAAATCTGACATTCGATTTTAAAATAATTTTCAATTCTTGCGTATAATTTCTGCTAATTTGAACATGATGAAGCATCAAACAAATCGAATTGAAAAAAATGGGGGAAAATCCCCCAATCATGGGGGATTGAAAAAATGACAGATAAAATGAAATTAGGATTGGTTTTCGGATTGATTGTTGTGACATTTATTATTCAAATGATAACAGGAACAACCATTGAAGCAGAAGCTAGCACGACAGAAACAGAAAACTTGCGATTGCGTGTCATTGCACATTCTGATGATGAAACGGATCAACTTATCAAAAGGTTAACGGTGTTTGCAGCTACCGACTTTATGAACGGGCACGAATCAGGACATACAGCTGAATTTTTAATCAACAACCTAGAAAGCCTTCACAAGGCCATTACAGAAATATTAATAGAAATTGATGCAGCAATAGATGTGGAAATCAGCATTGGCCATCATTATTTCCCAATCAGCAGCGACTACTATGCCAGTTTAGTTATCAGACTCGGCGAAGCAAATGGTGAAAACTGGTGGTGCTTTATCAATCCAGGTGTTTGCCTTGTCCCAAGTGACGATTACGTCAGTTCCAACACTGCGCAAGTGGAAGTGAGAACAGAACTTCAAGAAAGCATGGGGACGCGCACCCTTAATTTTATCAGCAATCTTTTTAACGGAGGCGAAGGAAGAGAATTAGCAGAGGGAGAAATTGATTGGTTTTTGTTTGATGACGAACGATAAGTGAAAGCGTAGAAAAGTGGACGAAATGTCTACTTTTTTTATGACATCATTTGATTATTGCAGGGATTTTTGGTATACTAGTTAGATAACCTTAAAAGGAAATCTTTACAGGCGGTGTAGGAACTAATGGAAGAAAACTCTAATTTTATTAAAACGATCATGAAAGAAGATTTGGCAAGCGGGAAGCATGATACGATTGTGACACGATTTCCCCCAGAACCAAATGGTTTTTTGCACATTGGTCATATGAAAGGGGCGTTAACCAATTATAACTTAGCACGTGAATTTGGTGGCCGTTTTTACTGGCGTTTTGATGATACCAATCCATCTAAAGAGGACATCTCTTATGTTGAAGCGATTATCGAAGATTTCAAGTGGATGGGCATCGAGCCAGATGCGATCACTTATGCATCTGATATGTTTGAATTTATGTATGAAAAAGCAGTAGAGTTAACAGAAAAAGGGTTAGCTTTTATCGATGAGCTCACACAAGAAGAAATTCGTGAACAACGTGGGACATTAACGACTCCAGGTGTTAATTCACCTTACAGGGACCGTCCAGTTGAGGAAAATTTACGAATTTTCACAGAGATGCGCGAGGGTAAATATCCTAATGGCAAATATGTTTTACGTGCAAAAATCAATATGGCTAGTCCGAACATCAATTTGCGTGATCCAGTCATTTACCGCATTCAGCATACTGAGCATCATCATGCACCAGGTTGGTGTATTTATCCGATGTATAGTTTTGCACATCCATTGGAAGATGCTTATGAGCATATTACACATTCATTATGTTCATTAGAATTTGAAGATCAACGACCATTTTATGACTGGGTTATCCAACATTGTACAGTACCGGCTGTTCCACGTCAAATTGAATTTGCCAGATTAAATTTAAAGAACACAGTGATGTCAAAACGTTATTTGTTACAACTGGTTGAAGAAGGGAAAGTAGATGGCTGGGATGATCCACGTCTACCAACCATCGCCGGACTAAGGCGACGTGGTTATACCAGAGATGCCATTATCAATTTTATCCGTGAATCGGGGTTGTCAAAAGCAAATTCAATGAGTGATCCGGTCATGCTTGAACATTTTGTTCGTGAAGATCTAAAGCTAAAAGCACCGAGAACCATGGCAGTGTTAAATCCACTCAAAGTGGTGATTACAAATTATCCAGAAGGTGAAGTTGAGTATTTAGATGCTGAAATTAACCCGGAAGTGCCAGAAATGGGCACAAGGAAAATCCCATTCTCTCGTGAAATTTATGTTGAACAAGAAGATTTTATGGAAAATCCAGTGCCGAAATATCACAGGTTATACCCTGGAAATGAAGTGCGACTAAAGCATGCTTATTTTATCAAATGTAACGACGTCATTAAAAATGAAAATGGTTCTATTAAAGAAATCCATGTTACATATGACGTTGAAACCAAATCAGGCTCAGATTTTAACGCCCGCAAAGTAAAGGGAACCATCCACTGGGTAGATGGGACACGCAACAAGCCAGCTGATTTTCACTTGTATGAACCGATATTAATTGAGAATGAAGAAACGGTCGATTTACCATTCTTAGAGCGAATTAACCCGAATTCAGAAGTCGTCATGACTGGCTTTGTTGAAGAAAATATGGAAAATAAGGAAGAGAAATATCAATTCTTCCGCCATGGTTATTTCAATCTTGACGGGAAGCACTCAAAAGCTGCTTCTAACGGATCAGCTGATGAAAAGTTATCATTTAACCATATCGTCTCATTAAAATCGAGTTTTAAGTTGTAGATATGTCAGGATTAAATACAAAATCAATACTTTATCAATTGGATCCACGTCTCAAAATTGTCGTGATGATTGTGTTGACCATGGTGATTTTTACTATTTCTGATTGGTGGATATTAGCTCTCTTGGTGTTGTTGTCCCTTGGATTGGTGAAACTTGCCAAATTGCCGCTTGCTTATTGTCTTAAGAAATTGAGGAGCCCAGCTATCATGGTTGTGTTCATGTTAGTTCTACAATTATTAATGACGTTTCATATTGATGCCCTTTGGCATGGGTTGTTCACTTTTCTACGGTTAATGATTTTTATGATGTTTTGTCTTGTTTTGGTAATGACGACCACTCAAACAGCGTTTATCCTTTCTTTAGAGTCGGCTTTACAACCGTTAAGTAAAATGGGATTTAAAACGGGTGCGATTTTACTGACATTTAGAATCATTCAGCGTTTTGTACCGAGTTTGATGCAGGAAGCTAATAAAATTTTAAAAGCCCAAGCTTCTCGAGGACTAGATATTAAAAATGCGAATCTCTGGATGAAAATGCGCTTGATGATCGCGCTATTGTTGCCTGTGTTTGTGGTTGCGATTAAGCGGGCAGATGATTTGGGAAACACAATGGCGGTTAGAGGCTATGTGTTAAATCAAGCACGGACCCCATATCGAACGTTGAGAAGGATGAAATGATGAAAACAAAGCGTATGATGTGTATTGTTAAATACGATGGTTCAAAATTTTTTGGTTATCAAATTCAACCAAAAGGACGAACGGTACAGCAAGAAATTGAGCGGGCGTTAAAGAAAATTTGTAAAACAGAGATAACGACTCATGCAGCGGGAAGAACTGACTCAGGTGTCCATGCCCTTGGGCAAGTCTTTCATTTCGATACCCCTTTAGATATAGAAGCAAGTCGTTACAAAAGAGCCTTTAATAGTATCTTGCCTAAAGACATCTATGTTATAGAGAGTAAAGAAGTTGAGATGGATTGGCATTCGAGATTTCATGCAACTTCTAAGGAATATCATTACCGTCTATCGACCAATGAGCATGATCCACTGACATGTGATTATATCCATTATCATCGTCGCAAATTGGATGTTAATAAAATAAAAGAAGCCATGACTTATTTTCTTGGCACTCATGATTTTACATCGTTTACTGCGAATATGGAAAAGATTGATAAACAACGAACCATTTATATCTCTGAATTATTGATTCATGAGGATGGAGAATACACATTTAGGTTTGTTGGGACTGGATTTATGAAATATATGGTTAGAATTATGGTAGGGACGTTATTGCGAGTTGGGGTTGGTAAAATTTTGCCGGATGAAATCCCTTATATTATTGCAGCAAAAAATCGAAATCTTGCAGGACCGACTGCTAAACCTGAAGGTTTGTATTTACATTCGGTCGGATATGAGGTACAATAGAGGGTGTTGAAAAAGATGTTAAAAATTAATGAAGTAATGGAGAAATCAATGAAAAATCTAGATTTATTGTGGGGGATTTACAATGTTTAAGAGAAAAACGCGAAGAATAAGAAACAAAAAGCATGTAGAGTCTCTGATTAAACCCAATGTTGAGTTGGCCATTGATGAGCTTATAGAATATAAACAAGTGGTACGAAAAGAGCGTGACTTAGGCTACAAGGGGTTATTTGCTGCTTTTTCGGATAAAGCGCAGGTGAAGTTAATCATATCAACTGGAGATGACCAGAGTGAGCAAATTACAGGGACTATCTCTCACTATGATGAAAATTATTCCCAATTGGTGGTTGTTAATGGGAATAGTTTAAAACGCCTAACATTTGAACAAATTTTAGATGTGCAATTTCCTGATGGAGGACTTAAAAATGAAGAACTTTCTGATTAATGCCGTCATCTTTCTGCTTGTTTTAATGGGCGGATTGTTTGTAGGATGGCATTTTATTCAAGAAGATGTGATCCGCTATTTTACACAAGTTCCTATTGAGGCTGAAAGCTTTGATGTGAATTTAGTCAATGCACTTGAAGAAGTAGAAGAAATAGAAGAAAATGGTACAAATGACTTGGATATGATCACTGCCCTTGGTGCCTTTGATTGGCTAGATCATATTGGTCTTATTGAGGAGCTAGAAATAGGTCCTATTGGTGAGGTAATTATGCCTTCGATTGATGTGCGAGTACCTATTTTTCTTGGTTATCATGAACCAAATATTTCTATTGGTGCAGGAACTTATCGACCGTATTATATGTGGGATGCTCCTGAAAAGAGAATGGGTGAAAATAATTTCGTTCTTGCCAGTCACTGGGATCCAAACCCAGGTATTAGATTCGGTGGGATTGACCAGTTACAAGTTGGAGATCTGCTGATTTTGCGAGATTCAAATTACCTTTACCTATACGAAACAATTATTGGTGACAACTACATCATTGGATCGGATCGTTCAGATATTGCACATATTGATCCAGATCATACATGGTTGACATTATTCACATGTACACCAGACGGTGATCCATATCGGCGAGTGATGGTGCGTGGTGAATTTGTTGAAAAACTTTCAATTGTAGAACTAATTGAATTGATGGAGGAAGCCGAAGCGGCAGAGGAAGCTAATGCCTTAGCTGCTGCAAGGGCACTAGAAGCTTTAGCGGAAGCGGAAATTGATATGGAAGTCATCGCCAATGTAGTCGAAAATTTAGATGATACAGAGGTGTTTTTTCCTACAGCTGATGTGGCGATAGCAACAAGTGGTGCTTTGTTCTTTGCTATCGTGATTGTTTGGATTGCAAATCTTGGTCCGAAAAAGAAATAGATGAAATATGAGGAATTGTAGATGAAAAATTTTCTGATAAACACTTTAATTTTTTTGTTAGTCTTGGCAGGAGGCTTGCTAGTGGGATGGCATTATATTCAAGAAGATGTGATCCTTTATCTTACGCAAGTTCCAATTGTTGCGGATCAATTTGATGCAAATTTAGTCACAGCCATTGAGGAAGCTGAGGATACTGAGATCGATGATTTAGATGTGATTACTTCTCTTGGTGCTTTTGACTGGATAGATCATATTGGTGTCATCGACGAGTTAGAGGTGGGGCCAATTGGTGAGTTGATTATGCCTTCAATTGATGTGCGGGTACCTATTTTTTACGGTGCTCATGAACCAAATATTTCCATTGGTGCAGGAACTTATCGACCGAATTACATGTGGGATGCTCCTGAAAAGAGGATGGGTGAAGGAAATCTTGTTCTTGCTAGTCACTGGGATCCAAATCCAGGGATTAGATTCGGTGGGATTGATCAAATTCGGGCGGGAGATCTGCTGATTTTGCGAGATTCCCACTATCTTTATCTTTATGAAACCATCATTGAGAATGATGTTGTTAATTACTATCGGACTGATATTGCTCATATCATTGATGATTATGTGTGGTTGACGTTATTTACTTGTACGCCTGATGGTTCTCAACGTACTGTGGTGCGAGGTGAGTTTATTGAAAAGCTTTCTATTTCAGACTTAAATGACATGCTAGAAGCTGGCGAGTTGGAAGCGTTAGAAGTATTAGCAGAAGTCATCGATTTAGAAGAACTTGCTAGTGTGGTCGAAGCTTTAGATGAAACAGAGGTTCCATTCCCAGTGATTGAGGTTGCAGCTGTTGGAGGCGGCTCTTTGCTGTTTGCGATGTTAATTGTTAAGTTTTCTAATAAGGGTTCTAAAAAGAAGAATAAACAAAAATAGTCTCGTCCAAATCTGTAGTGACCCCCGAAAGTTGAACCTTTAGGTTCAGCAATCGGAGGTCATTTTTGCATGGCAAAATATAGTTTTGATTTAAAAATGAAAATAATAAAGGA
>Ga0131853_10023927_pt1 | contig 11025 bp, 5 predicted proteins | sample TergutLab28metaG_FD_92764 | JGI IMG/M metagenome (GOLD analysis project Ga0131853, IMG submission 92764) | Labiotermes labralis P1 segment gut microbial communities from Petit-Saut dam, French Guiana - Lab288 P1 (version 2) (version 2) | ecosystem: Host-associated > Arthropoda: Insects >...
GGACGCTTGTGAGTGTGGTAATGAACCTTCGGGTTCCGTGAAATGCGGGGAATTTCTTGACTAGCTGCAAACCAGTTAGCTTCTGAAGAAGGACTCTGCACCATGGAGTAAGTAAGTAAGTAAGTAGAGTTTGTAAGTACTCCATGACATTAATATTCATGCATTCTAATAGCAGTTGTTCGTTGGCTGTGTCGTCTGACGGTTAAATGTATATTCCTCGTGACAGATATCTCAAGAGAAATTGCACGTTTTTGAAACGTTTGTTACCGGACCTCACAGTCAGTGGCACGTAAAATGTCGGGGGAGTTCGCACATTTCCGTGTTACAAAAAATGTAAAGTTTTGCCCCTATACAGGGCATTAAGTCGTGTATGGAATGTAGGTATAGCTCCACTCATTCCTAACTGGACACGGGATGCCTGTGAGTGCGCTGTTTCCCGATTCTACCGTTTTACCCCGGGGATGAGTCACGATTCCTCTGTCAGCAGCGAATGCGCTGCCCCGACTACCCAGTCATGCGTAGGCCGCACACCTGCCATATTCAGCCCATAACAAACACAAGCCTAGAACGTTGCAATTATTCAAGCTTGTACATTTCTTATGCCAAATCTGGTTAGAAAAAGTTGTCAGTTTATAAGCTGATATATGTGAACTAAAGTTCCAACACGAATCGCACGCTCCCGCACACACACACAGTATATATATACATATACATACAGGGTGTCCCAGGAGGAATGTGCCAGACTTCGGGAGAATGTTCCTTATGTTAAAGTATACCGATATAACCAAAAACACCTATATCCAAAGTTGAACGGTTACTGAGATAATGGCCAGAGACAAGCGGGGGCTGCTTGCGGTTCCAAATACTGCAACCTGCACAGCTGATACGTCACGTGACAATGCGAACGTCCTTGACAGTGGAATGCAGTGTTTACTGTGCCTGCGTGACGGTTTGCGCAGTCAGCCAGGTTACGTCACCGCTGGGCTTTCTGATGTATAGTGCTTGTAACTCTAAAGGACAACTATGACACGAATGCGAGTGTTTTTGTAGTTCAATTTAATGGCTTTATGTCACTCAGAAGTTAGTTTGATAAGTATAGATATGAACATTACAGAAACCACATATTCCTGCCAGTTTTAATATGTATTTGGTAATCTATAAGTGTGTAACAGCTGTCAAAGTTTCAAACTTCTCTGGCAATTATCTCCGTAACCGTTGAACTTTGGACATAGGTGTTTTGGGTTATATCGGTATACTTTAACATAAGGAACATCCTCCCGAAGTCTGGCACATTCCTCCTGGGACACCCTGTGTATATATATATATATATATCAGTTTTTACATTTTTCCATAAGTTTACAAAAGTGGAACCCCTTTTTATATGGAATACTCACAGGTTTCATGTCTGTGACTTTTGACAGTTTTCATTGATCATTGAGTATATTCCTTCAGCACAATATAACTACCTAAAGAAACGAAATTGCTGTGTGTTGTGACAGATGTTTTCGTATTTATTCAACATGAGTGGGTATTTGTGTGTTTCATTCCTGTGTCTTTGTCAGTTTCGTATCCTGTTTTACTATTCATAGTCATTGTAGAGGACCGGCTATTTTAACTGTCATGCAGAAGGTAGCCTATTGCTGTAGAGAATGGCCGAATTCAATACAGATCGCGCCTTTCCTTTCACACCCCGACGAAGTTCAAAACGTTGACGTTATTAGCTCTGCAAAGCTTCGATTGTCTTTCAGGCCCCACGAAGGCTCTTAAGTCCGTCTGCCGAACATTGTAATTATTTTCACTATGATCCGAACGCTGAGGGTAAAATAAAAATCCCGCTCATTATGTATGTAAAGATACAACCCAGTATGGATTCATATAATTTATGTACTAGACGTTGGACTCTTGGCCTGGAGGCGAAATATCGCCGCCGACTACCGAACTATACTGCGAAAGCTCCTTTCGAATCCTGTGTTTCGTCGTTTATCGTCATGGATAATTGTTTACTGTAGACTTGTTACCTCCATTTTGTCGCAGACTTACTAAACGTAACGCAACGTAACCTAACCTAATGTAACTTACATTGTTAATACGTATATTAATCATGTTTACCAAAAATATTATGAATTATGACGTCATCGAGAATTGTGTCGTTATAAACGAGCGTCGCTTTAAGCGAGGTGTGTGGTAAAAATGAAGGAAAAATATTTCAAGACAAAGTACAGGCCTCGCATATTAGTTAATGTTAATGTTAATGTTAAGGCCATGATCTGTTTCGTATTTGCATTACCATTAAATTTATAAATAAATTGCAAGTCTATAATTTCAAATTTCCCAACAGATTTACGCTAAAAATACATTAACTTAAAATTATAATCTTATGCTTATTGGACCGTGCATCATTGTGATAGTTAAAGAATAAAAGACCAACTTGTTGTCACTTGCTATTTTATTTCACTTCTTATGTGCTCAACATGTTTCGGACATTAATATATCCATCATCAGGAACTTGCTACTATTCTGTTGAATTACCACGTTGCAACATGGATACCACTCCAACCCAACCACACCGAATCTTCAACACACATCGAACCAATAACAATACGACCAATGTGGTAATTCAACAAAGTAGTAACAAGCTCCTGATGATGGATATATTAATGTCCGAAACATGTTGAGCATATAAGAAGTGAAATAAAATAGTAAGTGACATAAAGCTGGTCTTTTATTCTTCAACTTTTAAAATTATAACTTTGGAAGAACAAAAGCTGTCACCGGAAGATGATTTTGTCACTTCTCTCTTCCTTAAACCTCATCGACGTCACATCGTTCAGGCTTTCAGAATCGCATTATTTACGATCCCTTTGTTGAAACACACTAATAATTCCGATGTGTTTTTCCACGTCGTTTGGAGCGTAGAAATTACGGGACCAACTGATCGACACACGTCGGCTTTGTTTTTTCCATTTTCTGTCTTTCGTATCACCTCAACTTTTCCTTCCACGCTCAAAACCTTCCTTTTATTCGTGACTGTAGCCATGTTATCACGTTCCCATTCTCATGTTAACTGCAGGTGTAGAATCGTGATGGGCAACTTTACGCACAAAATGAATTTCCATTATTATTGTCATTTTTCAGGCACAGCGTTTGTGTGGCTACCTGATAGCGTAGAGGGGCTTGCCTTCTCAAGGACAAGGAGGCGGTAAAATTCTCAAAATAGCCTACTTCTGGGAAAGCTATATTGGAACCGATGACTGAGAATGTCGTATCCGAGGTACATGCTGTTATATGTGTCGCACTAAGCAAGGAAGAAAAACACATGCTGTATGGGGAATTATTTGGTACCAGAATATGCGTAACGCAATAGTCGAGGTGTAGCACAAACCGAGTTGGTTATGAGCGCGTTCAGCCGTATTATCATATTACATCCTATCGAATATTAATCGACATTCACAGTCGTTACCTTCTGTTACATTACCTCAGGTTGCATTTCGTTAGGTTTTATGACTTTCTTTGTGCTTGCTTGTTTACTTTTCGGTATATAAAGTGTGTTTCAGTTCAATATGAAAACAATTGGAGGTGACAAGTGTTTAGTAAACAATTGCCCAGCCATGTAGTCATTATCACAAATGTTGTGCTGTCGAAAATGTAGTTAAAGAATTCATGTATACATGAAACCATATCAATCTTTGCCACTCGGGAAGAACTAGGACTACGAAAGTCTTTAATTGGGAATAGCATGTAAGACACAGAACTACCGGTCACTGTCTGCTTTGACTATTACATTGTTCAGGAATGAGAAACTGAGGGTTTTTTTTTTTTTTTTTTAAAAATAGGATATGCAGTTCCTTTACTCCTGTGTGATCCGTTCTGAAACGGCACGTTTATTATTGGTCGAATTTCTTTTATATGATGTGCTTGTATGAAACACTGTAGGGCCTGAGGAGGTCACAGAAAAATCTTCATGGTGGTGATGTCGTTTCTCCAGGCATCTCCCTTTCTGCTGACTTACGCTGCTCCCTTCCTGTAATGCCTGCCAACCAAAGCGCTTGTCTCCAGCGAAGATTTTCACTACCATTATTCCCATTAACTAACTAATTTGTTGGACGCTTGGCTAAAAGGTAGGAACGTGCACTGGAGGAGAAAAGGCAACAGTTGGAGAGAGTGTGGAGGGTATCGCGCCAAGGAACTTAGTTTTGTAAATCAGTTAGGGTTGTTGCCTTATTCCTGTGTCATCTGTGGATCGTTCGGTGAATGTGCCTAGTTTTCTTTCAGAATTTGCGAAGTGGAATATAGAGAACTACACACGAATGATGCAGGCGTCTTTTCGTTGTTTATCCCTTACTCATTATACGTGCATGTCAGTTAATTTCTGATTCCCTTAGCTAGGATTTATCAGGACTCGGTATCCTGAATAGTGGTTGTATGATAAAATAGGGAAGGTATATGCTATTCAGGCGTTTTGTGCACTTGTACACTTATTGGCCACTTGTCTGTTGGCGTATCAAGTCAAGACTTCTTGCGTTCTGACGGCTAACAGGCATACAAGTTCCGTCCGGACAGTCGGCGTAATTCAGTTACGTTAGGTGAAGAGGCTTGTGACGGGCAAAGGCGGTCACATTGGTCATTACACATATGGAACGTGTACCGTAGTACGAATGTTTGCTGGAGAAATCAGACGTAGAAATAGTGTCATTCACATGGCCGGTTGCAGGTACTTTGTACAGTTACGGACGCTCTTGTCAAATACATCATTCGTCGGAACGTAGCCTGACGGATGTAATCATGTCGAGTAGTCCTGTAAGAGGAAAATGAGTTTTATATCAGTTTGATATTATAATACGTTTGTTTCCTTTGGCTTCTAATACCCAGGGACCCGCAGTATAGAACTTCGTAATTCACGATATTTTAGTTTCTCACAGTAGGATTAAGATGATGCATTTCGTCTTGGAAATGACACTATGTCCGTCGCTTAAAAGGAGAGTGGATGAAAACAAGACTAACATTCGTGTAACGTAGCATTGAGGCGCGTTCGCGTAGCCATTGTTACCTTGAAAAATTAATAAGGATCACATATTCTGAGTGTGTTTGTGTGTACTTTTAATTTTCCAGCATGCAGTGCGTATACGCCGTACTGTCGTCGGTGATCTGTCCGGCTGTGCAGCGTTTTCCCACATCACATCGGTGGCACGATTTGCGGTTGTCATTGAACATGAAATGCGTGGTCTGATTTGCTCTACAACTCCCGTGTGAGAATGATTTCGTTCTAAGAACAAATTCATCGAGATACTGTGGAATGTAGCATAGGTTTTAATGAAGAGTACCCGTTTTTCTCGTCAGATTTTAATGAAACTTGAATTTTTCCCGACAGATTTTCGAAAGATACTTAGATATCAAATTTCACGAATATATGTCCCTTGAGAACCGAGTTGTTCCATGCGGACGCATGGACTTACGTGACGAAGCTAATAGTAGCTTTTCGCAATTTTGCGACTACGCCTAAAAGTTACAAGTCCCATTGCTCGTGACTCCGAGCATGTTGCAGTTTCATAGTTATCGTTTACGAGGCGCGTGGGCGGAATATGAACGTTTGCCGCGGTTCGTATAGGTGGCCCACCTGGAAGTCCGAGGAGTTCACCAATTTTTTGGGCTCGAAAATTGTCGGCTGTCTTCTTAGCTAAGGGGTGATGCTCCTGTATTGACAGTGTCCAACGGTCCGTGCCACAAGCGCCCACGGTGCAGCAGACTCCAAACTTTCTGCATAAGCTTGTCTCTTCGTACAATTCACATTTTTGGCGCCAACGATTTTCGTGGTTCCCGCCTTGCAGGAACTCTTGTGGGGGGCCTCGTTTCACCTGCATTGAACGCGTCAGATGTGCTGCTGTTAACATAGACGCAGGGACGCAAGTTCAGTGTGTCCGGGATTGACAGAATTACCACATACTGTGTCAAGTTTCTTAGGCGTCAAGGGGACATGTCCATGGCGTATTGTCAGTGCCTGGTATGAAAAGGTTGCCTTTGATTTTGGTTACTTGAAACTTATTCCTGATCTATGTTCGTAGTTATACGGACCAATCGAGGGATCTTGGTGCCTTCATTTGCGGGGCCAAGCAGACGAAGAAGGATGATATTGCCGTTACCTTGCTACTGCCTAGTTGTCACCTCTCACAATGTGTTGTACTGATGTTTCTGGCACGGTTACTGTTCCCGAACTGCTTTTGTGACAGTTTAATTGCTAACGCATTGCACTAAGCACCAGTTTTACGGCTGGGTGTTGTGTATGCACTGTTTAATTTACACTTTGCTTTGGTTGGCTTTTACAGGACACATGCAGTTTGGTCACGTTTAGCAAATAGTGGTTTCTGAATGTAGGTCTATTGCAGAAGCGCGCACACTGGCCAGTTTGTCGTATTGCCAGCCCGATACTCATAAACCGCCATCTTGGTACACAGATTTTATGTGATGGAAGGCCGTTTACAGTAGTGTACAGTTAAAATTCGTTGTCGCGTCTCTCTCGCCCTGTAACCGGCGGTTCTTTCCTGCTGTTTCAAGAAGAATGGCGTAATTCTTACAAGCCGGTTGTTGGTCACGTGGTCTTGTGAGTGAACGTCGTAATAGTGGAGTAGCCACCATGACGCTCGCTTTGTCTACACGTGTTTGCTACCTATAGATTTATGACATGGGTTGATGAAAAACCATGATGAGGGCCCTAAGTGAAATGCACGGTTAGGGTAATTAATGGGGATTAAATTGGGAAAGCATGGGTTCTGGGTTAGAAGTACCATAGGCCGGACGGATGGCGAGCCTGCCTGGTGCTAGAGTACGTCAGGGTGATGCGAGTAGCGCTGTGCTGCATGCACCGTGAAGGTTTTTAAAGTAGTGGAACTGAAAATCCATGCTTACGGATCTCTACAGTAGACGGATATGAGTTGGGTTATTACGTTTTCCGTCTTTTAATAGAAGGGCTACGGCTTCTGTTTTGCATTTTGGAGGATCCGTCGTGTGCCGTGGAGCTAGCCTGAAGGTGGTGGTGAAGAGAATCATTCCTCTGAGTTCTCGGGAAGCGAACCTCGTTCGTCCGTCCCTTGGCCAGCCATTTTATTCGTGTGTTATATTAAGCTATTCAGAACGATATATTACTGCTATTCGTTAGTCTTTGTTTACAGGTGGGGAATTGGCGTGTATTTGTAAGGTCTCATTAGGGCGGGCAGCTCATATCCTCTGGAGGATGTAGACACTGACTTCCATTTCGTGCTTGTCAGTGTCCTCTTGAGCCACTGGGCTTGGGTGGACATTTCTGGAAAAGAAATAATATTGATGGTCTTACTGGGATTTGCACATGCAATCCCCTGTTCCATAGGGGAAATAAGGAAGATTTATTCAGCTCCTAAATAAATTAACTTGCCCATGTGTTTGCCATAAGGGTTTGATTTGAATTACTCCTAAATTTTTTTTTCCCCACAGTTTCTACGCAGTGAACGTCAACTTAGTACGAGAAAATAGCTATAAAATGCTGCTGGTCGAGAGTTCCCCCCCCCCCCATATCACATGCGATGCCCGTGTTTCGTACAGAAGAACAGAAAGTAAAGCGGTATGCGTAGGGTGATGAAATATGGGACGAGATGGGCGTGGTATGTAGCATAATTAGGAGATTAGAAATGCATGCTCAATTTTAAATGGAAACCTGTGATGGAGAGATCATTTGGGGAACGCGTGCATAGGTAGAACGTTAATAATAGTAAAGTGGATTTTAAAGAATCTAACTCGTGATGGGTTTTATTGTTGGACCCACAGGAACACCGAAATGAAGAGGGGCTTTCTTTACCAGCTGGGCAACTCTTTTGATTCTCACGCCATTGCTGTGTGCACTATACCTGTTGCGTAGTATGGCACAAGTCTCGGTGATACATTGCGTGGAACGGGATTGTGGCGATTTTACATGTGTTGTCAGTATAAGGCAGTTTCATTATATGCTAGCAAGTATGCGAGACAAGAAGTTTCAAGGACGTTGACTACGAAGACGACCGTAGTGGTGGATGTGTGCTGAAAATTGACTGATGGTCGGGGGATCGTAGTTTTATGGTTACTCTGCCGTAACGATGGAGGCAGTACGTACCCAATGGAAGTATCGGTGATTATGTACCAGACTGCTTGGCGTCACGTCCAAGAAGACTGTAATCTTTAGAAAACATGGCAAAGCTTTGAAGTACTCGGAAACGACAATAACAAGGATTATTTGGAAATCTGAACTAAAGGACGAAATAAATTTTATGCCGCCCTTGGATTCAGAAATTTCCATTCCCACCTGGGACGTATGTGGTGTAACCTTGTCGACTTTTGTTTTAACAAGAAATAGCCCCGTGGAGAGTTGCGCGAGAGCGTCCTTTCGTTGTGAGGAAATAATAGGCTTAAGGTGTATGATCACTTGGGGGGCGGAGTCAGTTATTTGAATCTAAGTCGGTCTCTCTGGCTGTCTCACTGAAGAGCGCTGCAAGCAAATGCGACTTCCGGCCTCCAGTCTTTCGCGTTTTTATGCGCATTCGCAAAATTCCAGAAAGCTTCTTCATGTCTGTCCGTCTGCATGGAACATCTCGGCTCCCATTGGACGGTGTTTCATGAAATTTTATACTGCGTATTTTTCGAAAATCTGCCGAGAAAATTCAGCTGGCATAAAAATCCGACAAGAATGAAAACTTATACACATGTATGGTAACCTGCTGAATTCTTATTAGAATGAGAAATGTTTCAGACTAAACTTGTACAAAAAATCATGTTGTGTTCAGTAACAGTAACAGGTTCCGGCAATGGCCGTGTGTGAAGACTGTGGTACACGTCACGTTTCATTTTAAAAGAACTTAGTTTATTACGAGAATTTTAAGTTGTCACGTTTGTGAATATGAATATTAATTATTTCCTTGGACGAGACACGTGTTTAGGATAAAACGTTCTGCATCCATCTTCTGCCTCGAAAATGGTGTCAGCAGTTTCCTGCTAGTTTACACGGCGTTACATCGCAGGAGACAAGCCTTCAGGGAATTTATTAACAAACTTTACATTGCAGGTACAAAGTACGTTAGCAGTGTAATATCGACGTACTGTTGAGGATAGCTGTAAACTTCGTGAAAGTCGGATGCTATTTGGGAAGCCCTGGATAAGGCATACACGTGTGCTTCGGCCCCAGGAACCTGACAGGCAAACATTCCTACACTTGTGTCTCCCGCTATAAATATTTATCAGCTCTCTGGGGGGACAGAATGTAGGGGAAGGCATTGCTCAGCAAGCAGAAAGCTGATCGGCTACAGACAATCCAACCAATATTCAAAGAGATTCTATCTCGGTCCAATGAAGCCCTCGTTGATTCGAAGGTCGTCCTCTGACCAGTGAACTGCCCCATATCGTTCTCATTCACTTTTCAGTGGAAGCATCGAATATTCCCTTTTGTGGTTTATTTCGGTCCCGATGATTGGTCAGTGACAATTGGTGAAGGTTTTGAGGGAGACGGTCGTGGACTGCTCGCACATTTTTTGGAGGGACTCACGAAAAACACATTCAGGGTAGCTGGATGCCCGGCTTTTGAGTACAGCGCTAGATAAATATCGCATTGCCAGCCGACTCGGCGAGTTTAGGCTAGTAGTTGAATTAACTTCCAGTGTCTTATCTGTTTGGATGGTGCTTAAGAGAGACTTTTCCTTATAAATATAATTTTAAGTGTTGTAATGCTGTTAGTTCGTGTCATGTTGGGGGAGAAGAGACGTATGAGTGAGGTTTTGGTGTGGGAAGGAAGGAAACAGCATGGAAGATGTGGTTTGGATGATAAGAAATGGACCTTCGATAAATAGTTGGCATGGCGTAGACTGGATTCATCTTGTTCGAGATTGGTACAGGTGGCAGGCTCTGGTGAGCACGGTAGTCATTTTTATACCACAATGAAATGAGGCATCTGAAAACGTTTTAGCTTCTGAAGAAGGACCTGCTCCTTTCATTTGTGTTGTATTTGGCATTTGTTATCGGTGATGTGATAAGTGTACATAGGGTTTTATGAACGTGACGGTACCCTTGCATGATACTCCTTCCTTGTACTTCCATAACGCGCTGTCATGAGCTGGACTTCTGGGGTTCGATTCCGAGCAAGAGCTGGCGTTGCATCGTCAGAACATTTCTGGTGCCATCCTCGGGCTCGGAGTTACTGGAGATTTTTTCTTCAGTAATAAAAAGCGACCGGATCGAGAAACTGATTATTTCCCTCCAACGAGTACCAGGTTTAAGAATGCACGGAGCTGTTCTTCCGGCTACACATCCGTGTTCTTGGTATGGTGGTGACACACAGGAATATCTTTCCGTTTTCACGATCAGTAATACCAGCTTGCCGACCGAATAATGCAGACTTCTAATTCAGCCTTGTGTTGTAACGGAATTTTGCGATAATATAATACGACACGTATTTCCATTTGACACCGACGATGCTTAAGGAATGTTTGCAGCTTTCTGGCACGTGTAATCGGACAAAGGTCTGTGGTTGGTGAGGGCGCGTGTAAGTCTGTGGCCAAAGTTTCGTGGTGAAGTTGCGAAGTAGTTCCTGCTGTTGTGTGAACATCTTACATAAAAAAAAAAAAAACTTCAGTGCTGGGGCTGTGTGTAGAACTGTGTGCCTTACATTGCGGACGGGTAGGTGGAGCTGAAAGTAAAGTTGTTAATAAAATGTTATGTACTTATTCTCTCGGCGACCGAAAGTACCGAAGTTACGGCGGACCAAAGAGATTCGCAATAATGTTATTGTTGTAAATGCAGTGATGTTTTTCGATACTCTGGTGTGTTCCATTCGCCCTTATTTGCATTTTGGTAAACTATATGAATTCTGGACCGCCTCTGTGGTCTAGGGGTCAGAGTTTCTGGCTACAGATACATAGGTCCCGGGTTCGATCCCCGGCGCTACCAGATTTTCTGAGTAATAGTGGGTCTGGAACGGGGTCCACTCAGCCTCGTGAGGTCAATTGAGGAGCTACTTGAATGAAAAAAGTAGCGGCTCCA
>Ga0131853_10023928_pt1 | contig 11024 bp, 6 predicted proteins | sample TergutLab28metaG_FD_92764 | JGI IMG/M metagenome (GOLD analysis project Ga0131853, IMG submission 92764) | Labiotermes labralis P1 segment gut microbial communities from Petit-Saut dam, French Guiana - Lab288 P1 (version 2) (version 2) | ecosystem: Host-associated > Arthropoda: Insects >...
ATATATCAAAGTGCAAGTATCGCTTTAATCTATACCTGAGCGTTTAGAAAAAAAAGCAGTTATAATTTTTTTTTCCATTGCAGTTTACATTTGAAAGCATGTGCCCCCCCCCCCCCCTTGCCCTTCTCTAGAACGCAGGAAAGTTTCCACTAACGCTGCACCACTGTGTAATTAACACACCAATTCAGAGTGACACATCTCCTCCACGAAGTCACCGCCTTCAAAGCTAGTACCGTCTACCGCCAGGTGTTCGGGTCTATTGCAGAATTATGAATATAGATTATGCGTTTCGTCACTAAAACATACACAGTATCTAATAAATTGCTTACCAAATAAACACACCACATTTGCTACTAAGATCACTCGTTTGATGCAGTTTAACAACTAACTACGAACCAAACGGAAACAGTCGGTATAGTTTGTGAGGGAAACGCCACATTACTGGTCGTTATCGGCATCAGAGACGGTGGTTCACATATTTACCATAGCCCGTAATGAGTTAATATACAAATGTATGTATGTACGTACGTACGTACGTATGTATGTACGTATGTATGTACGTATGTATGTACGTATGTATGTATGTATGTATGTATGTATGTACGTATGTATGTACGTATGTATGTGTGCGTGCTCTCACTAGTATATGTGTGTGTATATGTATATACATATATGTGTATATATATATATATATATATATATATATATATATATATATATATATATATATCATCAGTTCACATTAACTACCCGCCAAAAAAAGTAATCATTTTTATGTTATATTAATTTGAAACGTGTAAGTCAGGGATTATATGAAAAGATTTTATTTTAATTACGATACGTTTAAACGTAGAATGTACAAGCAAAGTTCGCCATTTTCTACTTAAATAGTTAGGAATTTGTTCGGAACATTTCTTCCTGTACGGAAAAGTGCAATTTAATCTACTACAAGCCGTACAAAACGTGTTAAAGCGTTAATTGAAGACAAAGCACAGTACAGACCGATAGCTTAATCATGAAAAACAGAAGAGGGGAACATTCTAATGATATTAATTAGATCTAAATCCTAAATTGCGCGTAAGGTTCAACTGCGGTCGGGGCTACGTGGACCCGGCGATCCTCTCTCACTGCATTGGGGCCACCACCAATGGCAAGTTACGTGGTAACTGCGCACAGCAATAGAAATATCTATACATATATTGGTCTCTGCATGTTCTGTACTCAAAGTTCACAAGGTCAATTATTCCCTCAAACCCCTGTTTTTTGTAAGACAACAGGGTAGTACGCATTGTACAAAAGAAAACAATGCAAAAGAAAAGCTAGAAACGACAAAAATAAAGGTAGGAATTGTAAAATTAATATCATACGATAAATTCAAATACATTCCACCATAAAACATTAAAGTTACTTTGAACAAGGGCGAACAAAAACTGATAACAGGTACACCGGTCATTACTCGGCACATCACAGTATGTATGTAGGCCGGGTAGTTCAGTCGGTATTGCGGCTGGCTACGAGGCTGGACGGTCCGGGGATCGAATCTCGGTGGGGGCGAGATTTTCCGCACCTGTCCAGACCGGCCCTGTGGGGACCCACCCAGCCTCCTGTAAAAAGGGTACCGGGTCTTTCCCGGGGTAAAGAGCCGCCGGAGCGTGACGCCGACCCCTCACCCCCTTCTAGTGCCGTGGTCAAGAAAGGGTAGAGCTATACCTCTACTCCCCCCATGGGCCGTACGGCCTGTACAGAGCCTCAGTGCCTGTACAAGGGTGCACCTTACCCTTACCTTAACTTCACAGTATGTATGAGTAATAACAAAATGCTCTCGTCTCTCAACTTTGTCACCCTTCCCAAAACAAATCCCACACGGTCTGGGACTGAACCCAAGACTACCACCGCCTAAGCAATGGCACGGCCCTTGAATTTATTGTACAAATTCTATGAAGAAAATAATTCACGTTTCTGTATGTACAAAATTATTTAAGTAGTAAAGAAATTTAATCAAAAATAACTTAGAAATTTCTGGAAGGATATTAAACTTGGTTGAACAACTAAATGCGCAAAGCGTTGCTGCTAACTAGAAATAAGTTACGGACAGTGAAGCAAAGATGGCTACTGCCATACCGACTGAGGCATAATTTCCACTGTAATTTGTCGCCGCGATCTACTGCCCTTTTCTCCGTTACTCGCTAACATACACAGCAACAAAAAGTAGCAAGGGTTAGGCTTTTACATACGGACATAATATAAGAAACCAACTCTTTCCTCTAATTATAGCGTACTCGTAGCGCAAGTTAATAATCACAAACGAGTTTTTAATTAAAAAATAACAATAGCGTGTAAAACTGAACTTATAACAGATATTAACGCCCAAAAGTTTATTGAATTAAATTCTTACTGTTTAGTTATTAGTAAATATCTCCACATGCTGCAGGAGATTGATTAAAATTATACTGAAGATGACGTTAATTGTTTCGTGTCCGTGACGTGTGATCACAAACCGCTGATATCAGACTCAAACTTCAGTTAGTTCAATTCACCTGGGCCGATATTTCTATTGTATTTCATGCTAGTGGTAATGAAGGGATAGGCTACTGGCTATACTTTCTGCTAGTGGAAAGGCAGGTATGTTGCTGTGTTTTGTGCTACTGGCATGGCAGGCATGCTAGTGGAAAGGCAGGCATGTTGCTGTTTTGTGCTACTGGCATGGCAGGCATGCTTGCTACATTTTGTGCTAGTGGTAAGACAGACTTGTTGTACTTCGTGCTAGTGGTAAAGCGGACATGCTTGCTACACTGTGTGCTACTTGTAAGGCATGCTAGCTTGTTACACAGAAGCAAGAGACACGGTACTTACATGGGTACGAGGGGGGAGCCTCTCCTCGAAAAGAAACTGTGCGTAGATGCTATAAGTGAAAAGTGTTTCATAAACTATATACGTAAACAACTCCAACGAACATTATGGAGAGACATCCCCACAAAATCTGTTCAATGAAATCTTGTATGAAATGAAGTGGGATCATTAACGCGATGGCATACTTCGACGGCTCTAGAAGATCCACCTGTCCGTGTGAAATTTGTGAAGTTTTCTCATCCCAAAACATGACAGGATGAAACAATCTTAAACGGATAGTATGTCTATAGCCCGTAGAGGTACTGTGATGAATTTCAGTTACTCAGTTAATTTTACTTACGTACTTTAAACAGGTAAAAATTGGACAATCATACATATACAGTGGTGTTTACTAAATATCAGCACCACCTGCGTTCAGAGTAGAAACAATGCACCTTGCTCACAGAAGGTATTCAAGCATTCCGTACGATTCTGTTAATAACCAGCTGTGACATCAATGAGCAACCGCTCTTTGTAATGGAGAAACAGAATAATTTATGTTCGGATGCAACTGAATTAAGGAATACGAAAAATTCATACAAATCTGGAGTTTAAATAGCTTACATTGAAATTCCGTTACGTTATCATACCGTTTCATATTACGAAGTGTGTCTGGGGAGTGAAATGATATATTTGTAACTCTGGTACCAATGTTCTTATGGGAGGAAAATATTACATACCCGCCTTTAAAATGAAACATAAATCACTTCGGAATCATGAAACTTTTGGACTTTGTGCATCGTAAACTACTTAAAATGAAAAATCAAAACAACTTTTTGGGGAAATGATCGGGCCCAGAATAGTTGGGATGTTTATATTTTAAACTCGGAAAGAGGACAAAATCCAAAGATTGAATGGTTCCAAACGTGATATACTCTCGTCAGAATCCTACAAAATCGCATTACAAAGAATTTAGTTACTGCGCGAGTTTTGGGTACAATCTGCACGCTGCACGCCCTACGGTGTTGGCTCTCAAGGGCCGGTGTTTGTCGGTGATGGATGGGAGGAACTTTGTGTACCGGCGGGCGCGATGGGAGGTTGGTTTGGCGGCTCTGTCCCATTCAACAACACATCCATCAAAATAGAGAGCTCGGTCCCAACGCGATACGTTTTCTGATTTAGGACCAACTTTTAACATTGGTTTAATATTAGTTCCACGTAGGAGTTTGTAATATCAGCTTCAGACACGGACTTTCAAAATTATTGCTCGCATCTGGATAGTTGCAAATGAGGTGTGAGATGCGTAACGACACTCTACCAGTTACAGACTTTATTTAGCGTCGAATGCGTAGAAGTGGGATACGATTAAAATGACTGAAGAGAGATAAGAAGAATGCCAGTCAGGATGTCACGGGCGTCTCAGCCGACCCCGCCGGACTCTGTTCTCGTGCCAGCCCCCGTTCGCAGCTTGGTTTCAAATTGATTTGGTAGGCTGCGTTCGAAATGCACCCCACCTCAAAATTTCTGGAGAGAAAAAGAATATGACAAATCGTTCGACGTAATCAAAATTTCAATTTCAAACAGTGATTTCAGAAGTTTAGAGAGCAACGCGGAAGTAATTAGCTACCTACCAGCTTTCGTTTTTAGAATAATATAACATTGAAGTTAATTAATTTATTAAGGAGGTAGTTTTTAATGAGTAAGGTAACTTACATTCGCTGTTTCCTAGTTGAATACGAGAGTATCTTACCTATTTGTAACTGTCGTAAGTTTCAGATAATGCGACAGATTTCCAAAATGTTTACATTTCTAAATACTCGTGCGCCTTTAAGATGTATTTCTAAGCCTTATGAAAAGTAACCCCCCCGCCCCGGAACAGACGTAAATTTCACGTTTATATGGCAGACTATCTATACTTAAAGCCAAACACCATTTCCTATGTCTTCTTCAACAGTTATCTGCTTAAATATGCCTTTTTTGGTGAAGTTTCAAAATGTCTTTTACAGCTTATGCAAAATTCTATGTTTGAAATCTAGTTTTAAAAATATGAACATTTCATCTCCGGGTTTTACCGTTGCGCGCTATTCTGTTTGCAAATTTAAACGGCACTTCATCATTCCTGTATAATTTCCGTTTGCGTCTCTGTCAATTGACGTTACACGCACAGCTCAACGCCTGACATAGACAGGCTCCATGGAAAATTTAAAATGCAAATCAAAACACTATAATACCGAAGATTTATTAATTTTTCCTTATGATTAAAGCCTACTTGTAGATAATTAATACATAAATACAAGTTTATTTAAATATTTTGAAAAAAATGTCATAAATTTACGTTTTATAATTAGATGGTTTTTTTTGTTATGTAAAACCAAATTACGCCCCAACGAATGTAAGTGGGACATGTGATTTGGATGAGGTAATAAACAGCATATCAGTGTTCGTTATATTTTTCTAAACGCAACTGGAAAATAACATATCATTTTCCAAAAGTGTGTTGCAAGGAGAAAGACTAGGGACAGAATCACTGCTGCAGAATTATTTCACCATACAGGGTACGAACAGTTATAAAAAAAATTGACATAATAACCTGTTATAACATTCGCAGCAAATAAGAGAAAGAAGTTAAAGAAAACGCCAACAAGTTATGTAATATAAATATGAAAGGAACTGAACTGAACTGAAGGGACGTGGTATGGAAAGAAACTTTCCTTCCAAAGCCGTAAAGATATTGGAAGGTTCATCTAACAAGTACCAACAAAAATCTCCTTTTAGTGTGCTATAAAAGAAAAACATAATGTTAGTAAAAAAATCACTGGTTGCTGGTAACTTTGCTGGAGAAAAAATATCAGTTAGTAGTATAGAACTTGACTGCATCAGGCAGCTCTTGCAATGACATGCCCGTCAGTGTTAATTAGATGAAACAACATAGATCAGAAGAATAAAGGAGAAACAACACAAACGTTACGACGAACAGTCATTGTAATCAACACTAAGAACATATAGCCTACACTAAAAATTACTAAGCACTAAATGCACTAACAAAGTACTAAAACAATGCGTTCTACAGAGAAGGTCCCGGAAGAAGGGGTTGTAATTGAACAAAAGAAATGTCCACTTTCATTCAGATTTCGACAGAAGCAAGATTCGAAGCAGAAACTTAGTCCTTTTGAAGAAAGGCTGTCAAATCTTTAAGCTGGTAAATGACCATACATGAGTACAACATTATTCATTTCAGCTTTTACTTATACCGCGGAAAATATACTCATATTAATTTCGTTAGTAGATGCTTAAAAATCAGTAATTAATAATGAACTTTTTTTTTAGTAATTAACCAACTTGATGCACAAAATGTTTGTTTTACAATAATTCTATTTCATGCCTCTACATGTTTCGAGCACCATGTACTCATCGTCAGCATCTGGTATCATCACACCTATATGTGTGATGATACCAGATGCTGTATAATACAATTTTGACCTTCTGACGATGAGTACATGGTGCTCGAAACATGTAGAGGCATGAAATAGAATTATTGTAAAACAAAAATTTTGTGCATCGGGTTGGTTAATTACTAAGATAAATATACTGAGATGCACGGTCAGCAAAACATAAAAAATTAATACCGAACTGTTTCATAAACATGCAAAGACAGAAATGAGCGGAGGAATAAAATACAAAAATATAAAATATGTCATTGGTTCATATTTGGTTCACATCGTGTCACAGATCCGATTCATATGCGGTTCACACAGCGTCTAGATTCACAAAGGTTTCACGTAGTGTCACAGATTTATACTGCGATCATCTCTGTTACGGCCAAAGTTTTGGAAGAACACCTTCAGTAGACGAAGGTAAATGTTGTTCCGAAACGGTGGTACCAACCTACCAGACCAAACAAGATATAATAACCACTAGACCTCAATATGACTGCTTAATTAATCGAAAAATTCATTTTATAACTGATGTAAACACAATGATGAAGGTAAAAAATTTCCAATGTGTAATAAATTGTAACATATAACTATATTTCATCTTGTCAAAGATACTTCGCACAATTATTGTAATATCAGTAATCAAATCTGGCAAATTAAATTCCATGATTAGTCAGGACATTACATTGCATCACGGATTTCATCACAAACAATAATATTTACAAATTACCATTATATTTTGTTAATTAAGGCAAGTCCAGGTGATGAAAATGACACTACGTTTAAAGTAAAGGTTCCTACTGTCATGTTCCTTGACTTAACGGGCACGCAACTGACTTCGACTCCAGGACTCGGAAATCAGGATTCCACCGACTGTGAGGTAGTTCGGGCTCAGAAATTGGGAGCCACTTTTAACCCGTTGAAATCCTACGTTTCGTGAACAAGACATCTCTTTTTAAAATTTCAAGGTTACGTCAAAAATTCAGTAAACATTACATAGCTAGATTACCAGTACATGGAATGACAGGTTTCTTCCTGACCGTGTTACCACATATCAAACACAAGAAACAAGAATTTAACGGATTCAGAACATCATGTATCGTTCATATAAAGAAAATGGATTTTAATACGAGTGACTGGAATTCCAGTACGGGACCTTCTCTTAGTCTGCATCACTCTATATGATGACTAGGAACACTTCAGTAATTCTAGCAACACATAAGACTACCGATACTGCACACTGTTAGATGAGTGTGTCCTGCACTCACACATGTCACATTCACACACACTACGACACTAGCACTACTGACTATGCTTTGCAACACCACCATTTCGGAATGTTCTCTTGCTGGGTTACGGGTATGAGCAGTCTGTGTCTCTAAGTTCGCACATTTCTGTTTCTCACAGTTGTTAGTAAGACCACAAAGCAGAAATTCTGCTACATTCAGTTAGGTAGTTACCACACTTTGACAAAGAGCTTCCTAAGCTGTTACCAGTATAAATTCCTAAAAGACAATCAAATTATTATATAATCAAAACTCTAAATGGGATCAACTATAGCTGCACAAGACTATGAACTACATTACTGGCCACACTAATATAAAACAACAAAAATATATTAATGTACTCTATATTCTTCACAAAAATGTCTAATAACATATTATATTAAGGAGATGTCTAACTTTTTTTTGGTTTACTCGCCCCACGCTAGATGGCAGCAGCGTCGTTTCTTCTCAGGATTGCAGAAGAGGTGAGGGGCAGCCGTTTCGAGACTTCTTCTCACTTTCCTATTGTATTTTGCTTCATAGTTTTAGATCAAGTCCAACTGATGAATATGTGCTTGTCACTGGGTCGGTCAGGAGAATCCATGACAGTGTTCTGTATCTTTTTCAAATGACTGTTGACTGAGAACGGTGACTTCTGAGCGGTCAATGTGTCAATGTGTTGGTGTGTTAAATGCGGAAACTAATGGTTGCAGTTTACCAACCAGGGTGTAAACGCCCTTCCATTATTGAGGTTAAGGAATGACAAGAAGTTAATTAGGACGTTCCTACCGAATAGCTTCGCCGTACGAAGTATTAACGCGATATGCAAACACATACAACTATTTGAAACAAACCATATTTCCGTACGCGCTATGCATAATTCGACACACACTACCTATATATTCATATATAAAAAAATTGTAGTACTCTATGGAATAATACCGCTAAATTTTAAGCCAATTTCATGGAACATGGATACTTCAGACAATGTCGTTGCTGTGCATATGAGTTCTTTGCCATTCTTGGATCTCAGACAGAGTTGATTGGTTGTTAATTACTGGCGTTTCGGGAAAGACTATCGGTCTCGGAGTGCTTTACTTCCGAATATAGAACCAAAAGGCTGTCCCGAAACGTCGGTAACTAATTACCAATAAAAACTGCGTAACATCGCAGAAGACCGAAGACCACATATCAATTATCTTTCATTTCCTGTCGCATACACATTTGCTAGCAGTGTGGTATTTTTAGTCCACACTAAGGTTATCTGCGCCAAAAGAAAACTGCAACAACCTGAGTAATGATATCAGACTTACACGTTCATAATACCAGTCACTGTAGCTTCTAATAATTCTACAGGATATACACCACCAATATCTGTATTCATCTGACCCATCCATTAAAAAAAAAAACACGCACGACACAACTCTAAGAATAGCTACCATAAACGAGACATTATATTCTACAATTAATAGCACTAACCTATAACCCACAAAACGGGCAGCGTCATATAAAGGACAGAAGAAATCATCACTTTAAATCCATAGGTTAGGGAAGGCAGATAATCAGGCAAGGCCAAACAGCGGGTGAATGGCTGCAAATGCTTTACACGAACGAAAGTAAGAAGCTTGTTTCTGTAGACTTTAATCCTCTCCACTTTTATGTAGACAATGTGTAGACACGTCCGCGAAGTTGCGCTGGCTGCTCTGACATATTGTTGACAAAGCCGTATATTGTAGTTTTCTACTGTCTGTTGAGCAGACATTAAACTTAATGCTCATGGCATGTATTCCGCACCTATTTCTGTTTGCGTTCAAATAGCAGCACACCATTTCAGTTGATATTTCTCTGTGTATCTTCCTGAGTAAATACAAAATTTTCAACAAAAAACAAAACTGAAGAGTGCTAAAGGTAAAGTGGAGAAAAACACACAGTGGAAAAAATGTAACCTTTACCAGACTTCACTCTTCCTTTATCTTTACGACAATCTACGAACAAACGAAGTTAAAATAAATATAGGCAAAGTAAAGTAAGCCTGTAACATGCAATGGAGGCACAGAGCAGGGAAGAGAGATATAGCTCCACTGTTTCTTTAACTTCGGCGCCAGATGTGGGTAAGTGATCAGAGACAGGAGCCGGCAGCTTTACCTCCAGGAAAGAGACCCGGTACCCATTGTACAGAAAGCAAGGTTAACTCGAGGCCGGTATGGACGGGTGGGGAAAATGTGCTCACACCGGGGTTCGATCCCGAACCACCCACCCCGTAGCGAGTGGCTATATCGAGTCAGCTAACACGGCCACCAAATAAATATAGGACAATTATGAACAAATACAGCGAGGAAATATTAGCATAGCCTCTCAATTATTTTACCAACCACTGCACTTATATAAATTTATAAAATTTACACATTAAAACATTAAAAACGCTCCGACATGTTTCGGTCCTAGGACCGAAACATGACTTGACAACATGCACGGTATAACAACGAAAATTAGCATAGCCTATTTCAGACTGCTGTTTGACAGACACTAAAAAATATGCCACAATAGAGTATCTCCGTCCAAGATATAAAACGCGTACCTCCCGTAAGCGGAACACACTGTACCCACACGTAGGGTCTTAAGGATTGCAAATGTCGATACCGTTCAGGTATCTGCAGACACGATACCCAAGTGGACATATTTGTCAACATATCAATTTCGAAATATGAACATAGGCGCAAGTCCTGCCTGGAAAACTCAAATAGAACGGGACTTTGTTAATTTTGGGTAACACGTTACAATGACTGGATATTTATAGTAATTATGGACAGCATATTCCTAAACGTTTCAGATAAATTGTTAATGTTTAGGTACATATGTTTAAATTACAAATTTTACAAATGACTTCAGACGAGTAGGGACAAAAGCCATCGGTTGCATGTTAGTACTTCTGTGACATATCCTAATACACACACACACAATAGGTACCGGGTCTTTCCCGGGGGTAAAGCGGCCGGGACGTGGCGTTGACCACCCACCCCATCTAGCGCCGAGTTTAAGGAAAGAGTAGGGCTCTACCTCTACTCCTCCTCTGGGCCTTCGTGGCCTGTTCTAGGATGAAATTTACCTTTACTTAATACATATATATATAGTACAGAAGAACGTATAGGTAGGCAGATGAGAAAGGGTTAAATTAATCCTAAATACAACGTTCTGCCCTTACAGAGTTTGGGGCAAAAAGTTGTATTGAAAATAAATTAAGAGATCTAAACGGAGTTACTGACTACCACAAACAAAATACGAAGCTGAAAAATATTTATATTCATTACAAAATATTTAAATATGCACGTGGCAATTAAAACTTTTTTGTTCACATCGTAGTGGGGGGGGGGGGGCCCCTTTCCGGCCATCGTGGTTGGCCGGGCCTGGGGGACCAAACCCCCCCCGGGGAAAAAAGGAAAAAATGCCCAAAACAAACCCCAATAATATTTATTTTCTGCCCTGTTTTGGGACACAC
>Ga0131853_10023929_pt1 | contig 11024 bp, 6 predicted proteins | sample TergutLab28metaG_FD_92764 | JGI IMG/M metagenome (GOLD analysis project Ga0131853, IMG submission 92764) | Labiotermes labralis P1 segment gut microbial communities from Petit-Saut dam, French Guiana - Lab288 P1 (version 2) (version 2) | ecosystem: Host-associated > Arthropoda: Insects >...
ATATGGAGACTCAAAGGGAGAGCCTTGAGGAAAGTTGTGTATGTGTCTGTATGCTCACAGACTGAAAATATATGTGGTAAAGTGTAACGATAATTCACAGTTCATAGCTAAGTCAGATTTTCCCTGAATCACTCAGTATGCAAGAGTTAGCCAGAAAACAAGTTAAATGTCCTGTAATACTAAACTAACAAACTAACAAACGCACATTGAATGTGATTAGGCCCATGTCGGGGAATTTATGTTTCCATGCTGAAGCAAAATCTTGGCGACCACAAAGTGAAAGATGCTCGTGATATAGAAACATGAGTGACGCGATGGCAGATAACACAGTACAGGGAAGTCTGTCAACAGGAAGGGGGGAGTGCTTGTTTCAGGTTGTGGCAAATGCCTTAACCTTTGAAAGCCTACTGGTATCGTGATGCGCCAACAGGTTTAACATTCAACAACTGTACTCTCTGCCCACACTGTATTTATGTGTTTTATATTTATCTGAGAGCAAACAGCGACTTGTGCCACTTACACCATAAACTGATTGGTTTTTATAACCGAGATGAAAAGTGTTTACAGCGCGGTACGGACTGGGTCTTTAAATAAAAAAGTCTGTGTTTCGTCTTTAAAGGATTAATTGTGGCGGGAAACTGTATGTAAAGGTAGTGGAACAGCAGTACAGTTAAGTCTAAGTATTTGAACCTTGGAAACGGGACCCATAGTTTTCCACGAAATGTCTGTAACTGTATATCAATCCCAAAGGAACGAAGATCTCAAAACTGGACTGTTCATGTTAGGAACTAGCATAGTAATTCATGTTTTTTTTTAAATAAGTGATATACTTAAGAAGCAGGGCGTTGTTAATGTCTGTATTTGGCCAGTTAACCTTTATGTCTACAGTTACGTTCGAACGCGGTGCCCTTAAGGTATGATGTCAAAAAAATTCCACAAAATTGTAAAAAGAAAAATCTGCTTCATCCACATTTCTAGCCTTGCCATTGCAGCACGTGTAACTGCGAATAATACTTAAGTGCACATTTTAAATTGGAATTTGTGCGAATCTAAAAATTATCGTTTGCTTAATACGTACAGATAACTGGCGTGAATTACTGTAATGAATGAAAGTTAGAAGAAATTTCTACGCAGACAGATAAAATAGCTGTGCGTTGCCTTCATTTCCGCCTCGAGACTTGCAAGATTTTGGGCGTTTAATTTTGTTGCACAGAGTGTACATGTGTGGCAGTCACACGCCGTGTTCATTCTTCGTAATGTCATGTGACTTATAAGCTGAGGCAAAAGAAAAATTAAATTTCTTTACACACTTTATTTAATACTATTTTTATATAAAAAAAATTGTTGCTTGAATTCCTTGCAAATAGTGCACAGAGACTGGTCTAAGCAATATTCGTAGGATTGTTGTGACGGTACTCAGCGGTGTATAATAATACATTATCTGTTGCTACGGGGCCTTGTACGTGCGGTGTTTGTGAATGATATAGAACCTGTTTTGCATGCTAATTTTTTTTATTTCGTCTCCGAAGGTCCTTTTCGGCAAACCGTGAATTGGGTCTGTGTAAGTATCATGCATTTCCTTTTCGGAATGACACGTGCGAGTGAATCGGCATAAGTTTTCTTTTCAATTAAAATGTAAGTCGAGGATATGTAAGACAGTAAGTAAACAGCGGAAGGGAAGGAATGCTGCTACTTTAAGTCTAAAGACTCCCGACGAACTTGTGGATGTGACAAAAATACTGGACATGTGTAACGTTTTATGTTAAAATCTCTCAGCATGTCGGAAGCTGGTTTTATGTCCGTTGTCGTAAAAGCAAAACTTAAGGGAACTGCTGTGTTAGATGCATTGTATTGAACTAATCTGCAGAAAGTTCAATTGAAAACCAAAAAGAGACGCAAGGCGAGCTGAATAACCTTACATTTCCGCATATAATGTGTATAATACGTTCAACCCGTATGTTAGAGTGGGTACTGGAAATGCCGTCCTTCACCCCTCAGACTCACTTGATTTCGAAAGAACTGAAACGCCGAGAAAACTTATTTTAAATTTCCTTCAACACTCTTAATAATTCTACTTATTTACTTGGATATCAAAGCGATCTGTATTAGACCGTAGTGCACACACACACACACACACACGAAGAAATTGACCTGATACGCCTGTTACACTGGTCGGTGTGATTAAGGTGATTCATTGTAACTGTACACGCGACTAAAGTATTGGCGGTGTGCGATTCACGTAGCTGCCATTTAATTTGCCGCGAGGTATCTGCGATTTCTAGACAAGGACTTGGAGCTGTATTTGATAACCTGTTTACCAGCTGTCAAGCATGTCTGAGAGGTGAAGGAGGTAATTTCCTAACGTGGAGTAAGTTATGTTAAGTTTGAGTTAATGTCAGGTTGTTGATATTGCCGCGCGTTTTGGTTCGATCTTCAGTTGCCTTCCTTATATAACCCGGATGAGGTAATAGTTCAGCCTGATGCACCCAACAGAATTGGTTGCACTACTTCTTAAATTATTACAACCACGAATACAGCGTGTGAGATGCCTTGTTTAACCTAAAATGATATGAAACAGTCCCCGAAATTGTCCTAGTGTTTTGATATTTTATCAATAACTAAATATATACATTCTAGACGTGGGTCTGCTGCCGATCGCCTCCTGGGATTGCGGGTTGGAATCCCGCCGGGGCCTGGATGTCTTGTCTCTTGTGAGAGTTGTGTGATCTGAGGTAAAGGTCACTGTGTCGGGCTGATCACTCGTCCAGAGGAGTCCTACCAAGTGTGGTTGTGATAGTGAAGCCTCGATACTGAGGAGTCCCTGGCCAGCTGGGGGGCTGGTACGTGAGGGGAAAAAATCGGACATACAAACTCGAAAATTCGTCCTATGATACGCGCATCCCCCAATGTTAACAGAAATGTACAGGCAATTTGGAACTAATACTCAAACTTGTAACGCTGAATGAGAATTTCGTCTTCTGTACATGATTCATAATTGGTAATTCAGTAACTCTGTCAGCTGCATAGATGTTAAACCGTTGACTAATTGATTTATTGATTGACTGACTGATCGACGTCATGAATAATGAGGAGTGAAAGATGTAGAATTACGTCCGTGACATCTACTTGCCCCTTTATAACGTGGGTCTGTCGGAACTGTTGTATTACTAAGGCTAAGTGAGTTTTTAGACAGATCTGGTTAGCTACTGAGTGAATTTAAAACTTTTAGCTGTGGTAGCTTCGCGTTAGGTAAATTACATTATGTTACTCATAGGTGAGGCAAAAGCACTGTGCACCTTCCGTAAACAATGAGTATTTTCAGAATAATTCAACCTTAATACAAATACATTTTTCGAACTGTTTTACAGGAAATTTTAAGGCCTATTGAGTTTGACAATATTCTGTCCTTGTGAAGAAATTATATATTAAAATATTCCAGATAGGTAGACGATTTTTTAATCATCGAAGATGAAAACATGTCCGAAATAAGAGTAGCATGCTTTTTGAATTTAATATAATACATACAAAATATAATATATATAATAGGATATGAAATGAATACTGCAATAAACGTTCTTGGTAGTAATTTATCCAGACACCCCACTTACCTTGGTTTCTCATTTTACAGAATACTAACTACAAGCAACTTTATTGTAACTAAAGATTCGTATCATCCAATAAAACACAAAGTAGCAGGTATAAGACATTTAATCAACCGTATGAATATTTATCCTTTCTGCCCCTAAAATGAAGAACAAAGGCCTTTGTTATTCAGAGCGTTTTATGTAACAATTCCTATTCAACTCATATTGCAAATTCCTTGATTAATAAAGAACTCGCTTCTTATAAAACTATTTTATTAGGAACAAAGATTGTGTTGTTTTTACGTGTGTAGGCAAACAAGGTTTATAACGAACTTATTCAAACCCGACAAACTGAAGATTGCTTTCAAAACAAAAAATTCCATTGAATTTAATGTAAGGAAGAAAAACAGGTAGTTTAAACATACTTAACTTAAGGTACAAAAGATGTTAGAAATGCCCCACACGTGCCTAGGCCATGATACCAAGAGTGAGGAAGTTTTAACATTGGTAGTATAATTGCACATTGACACTCCCCATGACATTCAGAACAAGAAGTGCAGAATTTGTGTAATTGACAAGGTTGTTCCACAGCAGTCGGAGAAAACAGGAACCGGTTCCTGTTTACACCGCACACATACACACACACACACACACACACACCTAACCATGAATTACATATGCAGCCACATTTACCAAGACTTTATCATAACAACGCGTTACTACACTGTATTTTATCATTTTAATAATTCATAACTTCAGCTAACACAATTTGTAAACTCCCTGAAGATGGTGTATTAACACCGAAACATGTCGGAGTAATTTAATATAAATGTACGGTAATTATTTGTGAATGTGTTGGTATACAATAAACTATATACAATATTTTCATCATATATTGTTAATTACCAACATGTGTCAATTAAGCGATCGAGACATGCTCGTAATTAATTTAGCGAAGATGGTAACTAATAATGTGGTAGAAACATATTGTATGTGTATATGTGCATTTAAAGTTGTGTTACATAAGTATTAACATTCCTTAAGGCCGGTATATGGAACATATTAAGTTCACTGTTTGGTCTACAACCTCTTGTGCGGCCGCTTTCCAAAACTGGTGTTTATTGAGATGTAATGTCAGCAGTGCTAATTCATCAGGTGTTTGCGTTAGATACTGCAGTGTCCTAACGTCTGGAGGCACGCTACAGATCAGTATTCTTCCCTGGACTTTTAATTTCCTCGTCCAATCATGAAATTAAACCTCTGACAGAGTTACCGCCATATTTAACGCCCCTATTTTTCGTAAATTTCGCCAGTTCTTCCAACCTGTGACCATCAAAGTGCGATCGCAGATCCGTGTTTCTTGATAAGCTGAAATCATTTTCAAGTTAAGGTAACGGTCATGTAGATTTAGGCACCTTGTAGTTTGGTAAACATAAAAGTTTTGGAGACACCTGCTGTCTTCACGTTGAGAGAGAAAATGTACGTTCCGCCCCGAAATTAAAGGACTCACAATCATGAATACTGTATTCTTTAAACTCATCTCCACGTGAACTTCATGTCTCTCTCGTTTTTAATTTTATCATTTTCTTGTACATTTTTAAAAGATATGATCAAAACATATTCATAAATGCTTTAAAAATTGTCGATCTACTGAAACTCGGGTATTGAATTTTGCATAAACTATCTCAGAGTGCGATACCAGAAGGAAAATTGTCGCAATGGTTTAACCCAGAAGGTAGTTTTATATAATCTTCATAACCATCGCGGTCCCTTTCAATATCTTAGAGCGCGTACGAGCTGCAGTTTTATAAATAATAAAATGAATGTCAGTCTGTAGGGCTGTACCAAGTCTACAGCGGTTTGTCGGCGGCTTCTGACCGGGAGGGTCGGATTCGTTTCCGGTGGTGGATAAATTGACACAGGGTCAGATCTTACTCTGAATATTTCGGAGTCTCCTGTCAATATCAACGCGAATGCTCCATAATTGTCATCGTCTGGACACTAGTCACACAACAAAGCCTGGTATACGTCAAACGCAAAAACACTTAAGGAATCATTCCGTTGCGTAAATTGAATCAGTTTTCAAGTTTGAGGACCGAATAACACAGCTTATATTTTGTGTTAATTTAACTTGTATTATTGGGCCCTCATACTTGAAAACTGAGGGGAAACACTTTGTTTTGACAACGGAAAGCAGTGGACTGAACAGTACTGTCATGTTGTGGGTCTTTAAGATTTAGCACCTAGCGTCTTGACATCTACTGTTTACGTGAGGCTTCCTATCTGCCTGTAGGCTTTGACAGAATGATCGTAAACTAATTTCACTTCCCAAAAAAACAAAGCCAAAACAGTTTCCGCTCTGTAGCTAGTAAGCTAGTAAACCATTGACACAAACATTTGGAACCACGAGAATATGTGTACGTCAGTACTGTCCGGTTTCATGCTATATGTCTAATTGTTGCACTTGTAAATTTTACCTGTAATTCCAGTTGGCAGGTGAGGCTGCTTCGACAACCATTCTCGTAGGTATTTAATGTTTTCCCTCTTCAACTTTTTATCCTTGGCGAACTCTTCCTGTGCTGTCACGGGTGCCATTGTAGTGAAGGTTGATCTGGCAGTCTGGCTGACATTAATAAGCAGTATTTTACAATCACAAGCAAATGCTTTCTAGTAATATTGCACATCACATTCTGAGAAGAATTTAGATGCGTAGTCTTCTTTTTATCGGGCGTAAATTGGAGGATAATATTAAGACGGATCTTCAAGAAGTGGGATGGAAAGTATGGACTGGATTGATCTGGGACTTGTAAACGCGTTATTAAAATTTCGGGTTTCATAAAATGCGGCGATTTTGCGACTGGCTGAGAACCGGTTAGCTTCTCAAGAAAGACTCTGCGGCAATGAGTGAGTGAGTAAGTAAGTAAGTCTTCTCTGTAGGTTATAATTAAATCGCGCACATTTGTTGTCTGTCTGTCTGTCTGTCTGTTTGCACTAGTAGTATTAATCTGCATTGCCTGTTCGAGGTATCAGGAGGCAGGTCGTCGGTTTGTCATAGTCAGGGAGGGCCTACATGCTGAAATCAGAGAAAGAGAGAGGGCAATTTCTAGAAAGTTTTGTAATCAGAGTCTTCCCTGTGTGTAGTCCTTTCTGAGTGCACTTTCTATTACAGAAAGAAGTAAGACAGGGTGGGTAGAGCACACAGCACGCATAAGGTGATATTATGTGAACAGGAAACATTGGTCGCAAAGTATGAAGGAAAGGGACCAATTGGAGGGTGAGTGTAGATAGCATTGCTGCTACGACTACTGCTGCTGCTGCTACTACTACTACACCACCACCACTGCTACTACTACTACACCACAACCACCACTACTACCTCTACACCACCACAACCACTACTACTACTACTACACCACCACTACAACTACTACTATTACTACACCACCACCACAACCACCATCACCACCACCACCACCACCACCACCATCACTACTACTAATACTACCACTACACCACCAACACCACCACCACCACTATTACTACTACACCATCACCTCCACCACCACCACCACTACTACTACTAGTACTACTACTGCTACCACCACCACCACCACTACTACTACTACTACCACCACTACACCACCACCACTACTACTACTAGTACTACTACTACACCTTCACCACCACCACCACCACCACTACTACTACTACTACTACTACTACTACTACTACTACTACTACTAGTACTACTACTACTACTACTACTACTACTACCACCACCACCACTACTACTACTACTACTACCACCACCACCACCACCACCACCACCACCACCACCACCTGCTACTACTGTGGCACTCCAATTAGTATTTCTCCAGTGTATCAATGTAAGTTCATTGTGTGTTCATATTCGCCATTGTAAGCTCAATTTAATAATACGACGTTTCGGAGATTAGCTTTATCTCCATCCTCGGATGCATCCTCTTTTATCACGGCGAGACATCCTGTGTCAGAAACGTCGTCCCTTCAGAATGGATTTTCTGTTCGAATCAGGCAGTGTAGAGTGTCAAACTGTATTGTCACGTTTACAACAATGACAGTGGTGTATCATTTTGCGGAAAGGAGCGGCTTACATCAACTGGCGAGCGGGGGCTGGCCTCTTAAGAAGAAAAAAGCTTGTAACAGACACTTACTGTGTCAGATCTCATAAGACACACTGTCCGACCTGTTCAGTAACATGTCTGGTAGTATTTGGATGAACACCAACAGCACCAGTCGGCTTATACGTAGATGACAGTCCTAATTAGCCTATGTTAATGCAGTTTGTTCTGTTACATGCGTATGTATATATATATATATATATATATATATATATATATATATATATATATATTTTTTTTTCCTGTAGCTGCTCGCTATTTGGAAGTGTTTCACACTCGTTACGTCTTCCGAGTTTCAATTTCCACATTTGGGAACGCTGCAGAAATTTGCTTTCAAACTTCACGCGCATTATAAAATATTCTTTAGTTTCCATCCTGGACTGATGTTTGTTCACGGCCTATATCTATGCAGTGACTGGGCTTCTGTTTCCTTCAGTGGAGAATGTAGCTCGTACACTCCTTGGTGAAACTAGTTTAAGTGAAATTGGGAAATATTTAATTTGGAATGAAACTGCTGTCATAGTGTTCTTTTCCGTTTTCTTCTTTCCTTCCAATTGTCTTTCTCTTTCTGTTTTACTTTTCCTCTATCTCTATTTCCTTTCCCTCTCAACTTATCTTCCATGATTCATCTCTTTCTGTCTTGTGCCTTTAAATTTTTCTTTCCCTTTGTTACATTATTTTTTTCATTTTTTTGAGTTGTCTTTTTTTCGTTCCGTTTCACTTTTTCGTATCCAAAAATAGCAACCATTGTACACTAAACCGGATTGTCTGCATAGATCCGTACGAAGCGAAACATCCATACATTCATTAATTTGTGGCACTTATTAAAATTCCTCCCTGTTGAAATTGTGATTACTGCCCTTTCTAATATATTCTACTGTAATTATTTTCGAAAACTTAATAACATCGCTTCGTCCAACATGCTCACTGATTTTGGTGGGAAATTTGCTAAACACTAAGAATCTCTGCGTTAACCCTAAATCACAGAACTACTTAAGTGCTATGACACGCGAAATTCCCACACGTGTATTACGTAACGTGTTTCACGGTGATCGGCGAAGTTACTCGTCACGGTAGTTTGACGTAAGTAGAAGGTTGGCAAGTGGTAATAATGTTACAGTGTTGCAAAGTTTGATTTCCTGTTTTTCGAATAGACATCGTTTTAATTTTTAAAACCCTGCCATATATCTTTGATATGTCTGGAGTTTTCACAGAAGAAATGGAGCATCGATTGAATACTGACCGAACAGAAGAAAAAAGCGGCCAATTAATGAAGACACATGAAGTTAAAGGGCAGACTAATCAACATGCGGTGTCTTATACAGTGTGTCCCACTCGCTACCGAACCCGGCATTTTTTTAATAATTTTAACACCAATGAAGATATTGCAACGAAATTTGAACAGGAGTGCGTTCGTTGTGTGAGAAATGAAGAGGAACGTGCCTGTAGTCTGCTTCAAATTCCGTTGCAATATCCTCATTAGTGGCAAAATTATTAAAGAAATGCCGGGTTCGGTAGTGAGTGGGACACACTGTACTTCTACTGAATGGCAAATTTTGATCAAATGTTGATACGAAATGTGTGTCTTGTAAGTTACGTTAAAGTGTTACAATGTGAATTATAGAAGGTTTGGACGATTCTTTTATACATCTGCGCACTCCTTGATGATGGACCAGTAAGGCATGAAACTTGTAGGAGTTTGCGTACTGAAACATTATTGTTAATTCTAACGAAGTGTTTGCGTTTGTTGGTTTACACTGTCACGATTAAATCAAAATGCACGGAGTGGAAGATGTGAAATTATGTTAAACGGTCTTTCTAAACGAGTGCATCTAAAATTCATGAACTCCGCATGCTGTAGATCTCCTTGGTAGGCCGTATGGATACTTTTTCATATTAAACGGTACCGGGGTGTTTTTCCCCTGCCAAAAACTCCTCTGAAGGACCAGCCATTCTCGCTTTACCGCCTCGTTATTCGGTAGTGATTTGCAACCCACATATTTGTAGACGTAACCACGTTTCATGCTAGTAATTACTACACGTAAACATATCGACATTGTACTGGTTAGCAATCACGATTAGCTTTACTGTAGTGGCTCGTTACAGTATTGTTAACAGAGAATGCAGTCAAATCTTGGTTTTACTCAGTTATTTCAATAAAAAAAATGAAACTCGACATGTAGAAAGGAAATGCAAGAAGCCTGTTCGTTCCTGTACAGCTAAGAGTTCCTCGGATAACGAAGATGTCCCGCGAATTTGATAGAAACTGGAGCTTATTGCCACATTCTTAGTTTCCGCAGTAGTAATTGGTGAGAAGTGCAGACATTGTTGGCCGGGATAGCGTAATCGGTATAGCGATCGTTGCGGGTTGCACGGTCCGGGGATCGAAATCCGATGGTGATAAGGTTTTTTTCTTTCCGTGTCCGCCCAGACCGGCGCTGGGGCCTACCCAGCATCCTCTGCAAGGGGTAACGGGGCTTTTTCCCGAGGGTTAAAGCAGCGCGGCTTGGCTTTGGCCACCCACCCCCATCTAGCGCTAAAGTTACGAATGAGCGTAGCTGTTCCTCTACTTCCCTGGTATAACTTCATGGTACGTTAGGGGAGACCTTTACCTTTAAAACTGATTAAGTTTTCATTATTCAGTTTTCACAGACTTCCTGTTAATTTCTTCCCCGGCGTCCTGTTCTCGAACACACATAGCCTAGGACAGCCTGTCACTCAAAAGCTGCAGGCAAATTATTATTCTACGTCTTTTAATTTTTGTGTTCTTTGCCACTTAATCTTCCTCTTTGCCCTAATCTCCACACCGCTTCTGGTTCCTAGTTAACCCTCTTCCCAGTAGGTGCGGCACACAAAACTATCGGAGCGTGAGGCGAATCACTGTACACGCTCTGGTTTTGGTTTCGGAATGAGTGGAGTTCCCCCGACAAAAAATCCTACATATTTTTGGCTCGGTTCTTAGTCAGAATTACAGTCTTGGTTTTAAACACGCACAACGTGTTGTACCTGTTCTAACAGGTTGTGTGGTAGATTTTTAAATATGAAATTTTAAAACCGTACCGAAAAACGATTCTCTGTGGATCTTCAACTAACTAAAGCTTTCTGTAAACAAATATCCTTTCCCTCAGTAGCTGAGATATAATCAAAGCTAAAGCAATCCCGTTACAGGCCTGTAGTGGCCCAGAGGGTTCCAGGAAGTTAAGGTTCCCAGATTTCGTGACAACGGCACAGGATGGTGGTAGGTTGTCAGCCTTACGCACCGGCCGCCTTTACCCCCAGG
>Ga0131853_10023930_pt1 | contig 11024 bp, 6 predicted proteins | sample TergutLab28metaG_FD_92764 | JGI IMG/M metagenome (GOLD analysis project Ga0131853, IMG submission 92764) | Labiotermes labralis P1 segment gut microbial communities from Petit-Saut dam, French Guiana - Lab288 P1 (version 2) (version 2) | ecosystem: Host-associated > Arthropoda: Insects >...
ACTGCTCCCGCCGGTAAGCCTGTTACTTCAAGCTCTCCCATTGTGAAGCTTACTGTCTGTGGCTCTCCTGTGAAGACCCTGCTTGTGCTCGGCGCTGTTACCGTTACTTCGATGCGGTCATCGCCCTCAAGAGTCGTTACGACCAAACTGCCTTTTACTCTGACGATGTTGTAGTTCGCTGTTACATTTTCGCCATTCAGTAATATTTCCGCGGTACCCAGTACAGGTACTCGTGTCGTGCCCTGCACTGTACGGGTTGCTGACGCGTTCAGGCCGGTAAGCTCTAATCCTGCCGGGTTTCCGTCAGCCCATACGGTGGAAGCAATGCCGCTTACGCTGCGCGGCGCTTCGTTAAACGGGAAGGTTGCACTGTTAGCGGTTACCGTTACGTTGATGCGGTCGTCGCCGGTCAACGGGGTTACACGCAGTACACCGGGATTCAATTGGAAAGTATAGTTATCGGTTATGTCTACATCGTCCAGATATATTCTCACATTTTCATCTTCTAAGATATATCTGGTCGTCTTGCCTGGAAGCGTACGCCTGACTTCCGGGATAACCCATCTGTCGGCAAACACCGCGTCTGGCGGAAGACCTACGATGCTCATGCCGCCGGTGCCCGCGATGTGTTCCACTCCGGTGAAGGAGCGTATAACATTGGGCGAAGATACGGTTACATTGAAGAGCATGTCGTACGGACGATCCGTTATAACCAATTCACCGGGAACCGGGAAGATAATGTAACTCTCCGTCACGTCATTACCGTTCAGCATTACACGCGCTTCGCCGGTAAACACTACAGGGGTTGTGCCGGGCGCTCTGCTTGTTACTTCCGGTACGCTCAGACCCTCAAGCACCGCGCCTGCCGCGTTGCTATCAGACCATACTGTGGAAGCAATGCCGCTTACACTTCTCGTAACGTGGTCAAACATGAAGTTTCCGCTGTTTGCCGTTACAGTTACGGTAATGCGGTCTTCGCCTTCCAGAGGCTTTACGGTCAGCGTACCGGGAACTGTGACAACATTGTAGTTGGCTGTTACGTCCGTGCCGTTCAGCGTTATTACCGCTGCGCCTTTAAATACCACATCTGTCGTGCCGGGGGTATCCCGTCTGACTTCCGGTACGCTCAAGCCGCCAAGCGCCGCACCTGCCGCGTTTCCGTCGGCCCATACGGTGGAAAGTATGCCGCCTATCCTGTGTTCCGCTCCGGTAAAGGCATGGATTGCGCTGTTCGCAGTCACTGTTACGTTGATACGGTCATTGCCTTTCAGAGGTGTTATGGTAAATGCTCCATTTACTCTCTCAACGACGAAGCGATATGTTATATCGTTTCCGCCGAGCATAATGGTGTTGCTGCCTTCAAACCCTACCGTGTATGTGCCCGGAAACCTTTGTGTTACGTCCGGCACGCTCAGGTCGGCAAACGCCGCGCCTTCAGGCATCCCTGTGTATTGGAAGCCGCCGGTTAGCGTTTGAGGCAGACCGGTAAATGGAACTGAACCGCTGCCTGCCGTTACTATGATAGTGGCCTGCTGGCTGAACTGCGCGGTGAAGGTTAGAGTCCCAGTCCCTGTAATGTGGGTTGGGAAAGCCGGAGACCAGCCCGCGAAGTAGTAATTGCCTTCAAACGGCGTCGGAGCCGGGACAGCATTGTCCTCTCCGTCGAAGAAGTCGGCCCATACGGTTCCATAGTCGATATCCGCGAAAACGACTTCTTCTTCCAGTTCGCCGTCGAACAGCAGACGTCCTTGGCCTTCCACCACAAAGCGGACTGTCACCACGTTACGGGTGTACAGCGCCCGCAGCGTACGGTTTTCTGTAATGTTTGTATATGCGCCGTCCCAGCCGGCAAACACGTAGCCGGGTCTTTCCGGCGGTGTCGGCGGTGTTGCGTCGCCGCCGAAAGCGATTAGCTGTGCCGCGCCGATCTGTTCGTCATAATGGTCGATAAACGTTACCTCGAACATCCGCGGCGTCCATACGGCGTGCAGATCAAGATTGGCAGTCACCTGAACGGACTGATTGAATCCGTAATCAGACGTATTGGCGCCGGCGCTTCTGCTCCAGCCCGATTGATTGTGTCCGATACGGGTGAAGAAGGCGTCCGTGCCGGCCAACGGCATCGAACCTGCCTGCACTATCTGGCTGTGAGTTTCTTGCGGAGTTCCGCCGTTCGGGTGGAATGTCACCGTGACGAAATTCTGCAATTGCGAATCATGTACAAACAGTGCGGTGAAGTTCAGGTTGCTGTTGACTGTGACAAACGTGTTGGGGAAGAACACTCTGCCGGGATGGGCCGCCGATTGCCAGCCTACAAAAGTGTAGTTGGCCGGGGCGGTAATCCCTTGAGAACCCGCTACCAGCGCCGTAGTTCCGAAGCGGTAGGTAAGGTTGTCGACAGGCGTGTTCCCTGTGCCGGGTGCGATGCTATAGGTTATTGTAAATCCGTCGACCTGCCACACCGGGCGGAGCGTCATGGTCTCCTGAACGGGAGTATCGAACGAGAAGCTCATTATACTGCCGTTCGGAAGGACGCGCACCCAGCCGAGAAGAACTCCCCGGCCCTCGTATGATCCGCCGACTTGGTAGGGCATGTCGCGCTGTTCATTAAGGTACTGGCCGCGGCCTATTGGTATCTCATGCGGAGACTCGCCGTCTTCAAAATCAAGGTATACGGTGAGCTCAGTAGAGGCCCATCTGGCAAACAGGGTAAGGCTTCTGTTCGGCATGGTCATGGCATCTTCAAACGGAATCATATAGTCCGCGTCAAGATACCAGCCCATGAACCTGTGAGGCCAATCGTACTGCATTTTGTTCGGCAAGCTATCCGGGACAAGCGGATAAACAAGCTCTTGCCCAAACATTACCGTTTCCGCCGGAACCGACTCGCCGCCCATTGTGTTGAAGCTCAGCGTATGAGCGTTGCGCGTGTAGAAGAAACGGAAGGTCTGTATTTGGTTTGCGTTAGTGGTTAAATTGCCGGCGGCATTGAGATGACTGTTACCCACATGATTCATGCCCTCGATTGGTCTTGCAGCAAGGTTAGCGTTCAAATCAATGCTTTGCGAGTGCTGTTCACTTCTCACAAAATATCGACCACCGGCAAATGACATATGCGTGCCGACCTCTCCGGGCAGAGCTTCAAACCAATACTCAGCCTGCCTGGTGTTTACATCTCCCCAGTTGGCAGGGAACACTGCCGTCCTATTGGCTGTGTTCGGCAACATGTCATCTGTAACCGTCATGCGCTTGGACACAAAGCTAGCCGACTGAGCTATATTGCTTGGTGCTGACCAGCTTTGGAAATTTTGACGGGATATATTGCCCCAGTTATTGCTTAGGATACCATTTGTTCGTGAGGTTCTCTCAAAATTGGCATTCCAGCTGCTGGGCCAAATATTTTCTATATCCTGTTCAAACTTCGCCTGGAACGTGTACCTTATATCGTTATAAGCCGCTCCATTATCCGGGTTATGACCTTGCTCAAATCTGACGCCATTAAGTAGCATAGTTGCGCCGAGACGAGAGTTGGAAGTCCAAAAACCTCCCCCGGGGTTGCTGCTATTTCCTGGGTTCAAGTTAAACTCGAACGTAAACAGCACACGGTTAAAGAACACGTTCACTACCGTGTTGCCGTTGCCAAGCACGGTTCTGCTTTCGCCGCGGTCGAACGTCGCCCACACGATGCTGTTATTAGGCGTTCCGCTGGAAATTGTGTGCGGAAGGCCCGCGCTCTGCAAGTCGGCCACACTCTCGAAGCTGACGGTAGAACCCGCAACAGCCCGCCGCCGCTCCGACCTGTAGAACATGTAGTTAACTTGGTCGGTACCGGGGTCTCCGGCTATATTCGGCCTTTCAACCCAGTACACGATGGTATAATAGACGCCCGCTTCATCAGGTGTCCATACTGCGTGAAGCACAAGGTCTTCCACGATCGGAGCGTTGAAGTCAAACGGCGTTTCGCCGTCCGGCTCTTCCGACCAGCGGACGAAGTTGAATCCTGTGCGAAGCGGTGGCGCCGGTTCATCAGCCGTTTCGCCGCTGACTACCATTTGCATGGGTACATGCTGGCCGGCCGAGTTAAAGATAACGACGCGCATGTTGGCGAACACCGGCACAAGAGTGATGTTGCCGTTGATATACTCGGAAAAGTCAAACGCGGTCAAGCCGTCTACCGACCAGAACGCGAATGTCTGCCCCGATGGCGGAACGAGCTCGTTTCCAAGAGCGTCAAAGGCCGGCCGCTCGGCGGAAGGAATTTGACCGCCCGGCTCTACCTCGACCGTGCGCCGCACCACTCCGTCAACTACGGCGCTTACAAGATAATTGCCGCTGAAGTGTGCGAACAAGTCGACGGAACCATCTATCAGGGTTCCGAAATTAAACATGTTTGCGCCGACGACCAATCCCGACTGATGATCTTCAGACCACCCGAAGAAAGCTCTCGCCCCCTCCGGCCAAACCGACTCATCAGGCGCTGGACGCGGTATTACATATTCACCCGGAGAGTAGAAGTCTTCGGCATAAGGTATGATATCGCCGCCCCGGATGTAAAAACCGACCCTGTGAAGATTGGCTGCCAATATCGATGGTACAGCCGGAGGTATGACCGCAAGAGCATATGGGTCGTACTCTTCCTCTTCTTCCTCTTCTTCCTCTTCTTCTTCCTCTTCTTCGTCATCGGCCGGAGGAACCAATGTTTCATCCTCTTCGCCATCACCCGGAGGAGTCACGGGATCATTCTCGTCATTTTCATTTCCGGAAGCCCCGTCTTCGTCTTCTTCCTCATCGTCGCCCGGGGTTTGTCCCGTAGTTTCGTCATCATCATCCTGCGGAGGGGTTGACGACTCGTCTTCCTCTTGTTCATCTCCGGGAGATTCTCCCGTTCCATTATCCCCCTCTGTCGGAGGCTCTCCATTTTCTCCGTTAAGCCCCGATCCGTTATCGCCTGCCGGCGGTTCTGCTCCGGCGTTTTCATTCGTTTCGGCGGAAGATACTTCCTCACCTGACGGTGTCTCGAAGTCATTTGTCTCAACTTCGCTCGTAAAATCAGATGCGCTTTCTCCTGAATCTAATTCAGAAGCAACGACGCTCTCTCCCGCGATGGAATCGTCCGAAGTCGCAACAACCGGCGATATCGGGCTAAACATCAGTATCAGCGCGAGAACCATCGCCAACAGCCTCTTTGGCCATCGCTTGCCTTGTGTCCCCATTAACTACCCCACTCTCAGAAACAAAAGTTGATTAACATACTATCTCTTTTTTCGGATTTGTAATTCTCCGTTCCAGTTTTTGGTGGGAACTGTAATTCTCCGCAACTATCATTTCCCACTGTCGATGCACCCCCTTTCATCTGAGAGACTTGATGCTTTTTATCAGAAACAAGCCCAAAAACGCTGCTGACATCAAAACGCTCTCATTATATCTTATATCAATATTATGATATCGATATTAATTACATAGCTCAGATTTGTGCGCAGACCGCGCGCGACTATACACCCCCGTTATAACTATTCTAGCTATATAGACCCTTAAAAACTTAATTTTGTAGAATAGGTTTTGATGTTTACGCAGGTCAAGAAATAAGTTCTTATGCCGTTATTGCGTGTTTGATTCGAAATTTCGCAATGACAACAAACGTGTAAATCAAAATACTATGTAACCATTCTTTGCACACCAAATTGGCAAGTTTGATTCCACCATATGACAAAAACCCGCGTTATAGGCGCAGGTACGGTTTTTCAAGCTGCCGGTACAGGCTGTGATAATCACATTATAACACACAACAACTACAGAAAGTCAAGCTGAAAAGCGTCCTGTTAAATTATTATTTTCAACCCTATGTACCTACGGTGCCCAGATTTGCCATCGTGTGATTTTCTCATATCAGTTAACAATCACATCAAAAAATGCCTTGCTACTATTATACTTCTTGCGAGGCTAGGCGTCAACTCCTATATTGAGGTAAATTTATTAGATCATTGCCTTGATGAATACGGACAACCTGCTGGAAAATAGACTTTATGAGAGCCTTCAGAAGGGAGGGCCGTCATGAAAGTCATTGTGCATCATCCAAAAAAAACAGATGATGTTCATACCCTCCGGAAGGTGGTGGCGGCTGTTCATGCGGAAGCGGTACTACGGTACATCAGTAAACTATCCTGCCCTAGCGAGGAAAAAACAAAATTGCTTAACGCTGTGATAGAAGCAGGCTCACGATGATTCAAGAGCCTGTTTTTATAATTATTGCGTTACAGTCAATCCTGATACTTCCATTATGTTAGAATAGAATTTGCTATTCTCGCGCAATGTCCCCGTTAAGTCTTGGCTGATTTCGTCATGCGTAGGCATTTCTATACCTTCGTTGGTATCCGAGCCAAACAGATATAGGTGTATGTTCTCTCCGTCCCAAACGATTTTTTTAATGAAGGTGCGGAGCGCGGTGCGTTTCTGCTCAACGTCCATTTTATCAAGAGTGTCGCGGAAGCTGGTGAGCATTTGGCGGATAAGGTCAAACTCAATGTCGGAAAGCTCATGGGATGCAGTTAGACTTTCCAATTCACCGATGCGAGTTTTCAAGGATTCATTTTTGGCGTGGAGTTCGCCGATTTGTTTTAATATATAACCTTCGGACGGCGTACCCGATACTTTTGCGAGGGTAGTTACCAGTGCGGATATTTCTTTTTCACTGTCGGTCAACTCGTTTTGCAAGCGCCTCAAACTTTCTTCGTATTCCTCACGGTTGCCATCAAAGCGTTTCTTCCCAATTTCTAATTGTCGCAAAAATTCAGAATTATCCCCACTCAATCGTTTAACTTCTTCGCAAATTGCCAAGTCGAGCATATTGCCGTTCGTATTTTTGGATTGGCAGTTGTGCATGCGGCTTTTTTCTTTCATGGAGCAAACATAAGAATATATTTGTTCTCCTTGCTCATTCAAACGCTTGCTAAGTTTTGGACGCATGAAGTCACCACAAGAGCAGTACAGCAAACCTGAAAGCAGGGCGACATGGCTACGTAGTTTGCGGAATGTTTTGGAGCGATTTTGCCCCAATAACTTTTGTGCCTGCACCCAATCTTCTCCGCTAACTAACGCTTCGTGCTTGCCGACCGACACAATCCATTCGTCTGTTGGGCGTATCTGATGCGCCTTGCCAGGTTTTGGAAGTGTGCGGTTGTATGCCATGATTCCATGTTTACCGTCAAAGTCGGATTTTTCTGAAAATAGGTCAACATCATTATTAGTCAAATATTTATATGCTACTTCATCGGCCACCATGTAAACAGGGTTTGTCAATATGTTACGGATGGCAAACCGTGAAAAAAGATTACCCTTTTTAGTTTTTTGGTGGCTTTGTAATAAAGCAGTTTCTACTTTGGTCAAAGAATTACTTGCCAAAAACAGTTTGAAAATTTGCTTAACCAATTCAGCTTCTTCGGGAATCAGCGACAACTTACAAGCCTTTTTTATTTTACCATCCACGGTTACATTTTCGATACTAACCGATTCGTAGCCTGTGGGGGTGTTACCACCAAGCCATCGCCCTGTCTTAGATAGCTCGTGCATATTATCTCGGATGCGCTCGGCAATGGTTTCCCTTTCAAGCTGGGAGAATACGGAGGAAATATACATCATGGCTCGTCCCATTGGTGATGATGTATCGAACTGTTCTTTTATTGAAACGAACGAAATGTCAAGCCCGTCCAGTTCTTCAATCAGCTTGGCAAAATCACCAATATTGCGAATGATGCGGTCAAGGCGATAACAAACAATTGCAGAGAATTTTTTTTGCTCGCGCTTCTGCCATCATCTTCTTGAACTTTGGGCGTTCTGTGTTGCCGCCGGAAAAACCTTCATCTTCAAAAATTTGAACAAAAACGTCGCTACTGTTGGGGAAGTGGGTGTTGATGTACTGTTTGCATAGCTCGATTTGGTTGTCTATGCTTTCGCCCTTGCCTGTGAATTTTGACTTGCGAGAGTAAATCGCAATGGATTTATTGTTTGTCATTTTACCGCCTCGTTTTTGTCCGTATTTTAATTCATTATAACACAATGTCCCATGATTTTTCAATATGCAATTCAGTTTTGTGCTCGGTTGATGAGATATCAATCGAGCTTTTTTATTGCCACACACTAAAAACCGAAAGGAAGATTTCAATGAAGAGAACCCAACCCACCACAACCGGGCGCGTAGAAACTACCCGCCAATCAATTATCACCAGTTCATTTCATCAGATGCCGCGTTTTTTGACATCAGGCGAATTTGCCGGAAACAAGTTGAGCAATGATGCAAGAGTTTTGTACACCCTAATGCTCGACCGTTACAAAGTGAGTTTGAAAAATGGTTGGTTTGACAACAACGATGAAATTTACATCTACTTCAAAAAAGAAGAAATGGAAAACCAGCTTGGGTTATCAAAGATGACCGTGTTAAAAGTCATGCGTGAATTAAAAAATCATTCGCTCGTCAGGGAAACGAAGCAAGGATTAAATAGACCAAACAAGATTTATCTGCTGTCTCCTGTTGTTGCCAGCTCTGAGAATCTTGCTCCGTATTTGTCGCCGGAGATGTACAATTCGTCGGACACGGAATAATTACGAGTCTGGGCACGTAAATTCTACGCCTCCAGAGGTTTAATATCTTCGTGTCCAGACGTAAAGAAATTAAACCACCGGAAGTATAAAAACTGTTCTAACGAGGGTACAAAAAACAGACCCGAATTAGAATAAGTTAAATAAAATAATATTAGTGATAATGAAGGGAGCAATAACTGCTTCTATCATCAGCTTTACTGATGACGGTGGCAGCTGAGCCCTCCATTACAAGAAGGGAGTTTTACATGAGCGTTAATCGCAAGCGTAACAAACAAATTTTAATGCGACTGACAAATGACGAACACGATTTGCTTTTACAGCGTATGGCAGATGCTGGCATAAAAAATCAAGAGGCTTATCTTCGTCAAATGACATTAACAGGATACATTCTACGTTTGGATTTATCTGAAGTCCGTGAGGAATTGCGGCTCTTATCCAACATTGCAAGTAATATTAATCAAGTCGTTAAGATGGCAAATCAGACACGGAGCATCTATGCTGCTGACATGATAAAACTGCAAGACGAAGTCAGTAATTTGCGAACGCAGGTATCCAATGTGATGAAAGTTTTTGGAAAAGCGCGTGAATTATTAACGTTGCTAAAATGAATGAGCGAGGCATCGTGCATGTAGAAGTTTCATAAATATTTTTCTGTGGTGGACGCTCTTTTTTATTTCTGCAAGCGTAAGCACGGCTGGGCAGACGGAGCAACGTGACGGCTTCAAGACAAAAATCCGCCGAGAATTTTTCTTAACGGGGCTTGGGGTGTCCCCAACGAGCAGCAGGGTGTGGATAGCACCCTGCCTTGCTCGCGACATTAGCGAAACCACTGAAAAGCTCATATGTTAGCGTTAATAGTGATGATGCCTTTTCGCAGTATTGTGAAATAAGAGCATTATTAGAAGCATATAAATTTTATTTTGAATTGCAAAAAACAATACTTGATATTTAACGGCCGAACGACTATAATATAAATTACATCAGCGGTTCGTTTTGTATGGAGGCAATATGTTATGACAGGTTTTGTTCAATCAGGAGTGATGGCAGAGCGATGGGATTTATCGCCGCGCCAAGTACAGCGGCTTTGTATTGATGGACGAATCAAAGGCGCAATAAAATTTGGTAATACATGGGCTATTCCTGAAAATGCGCCGAAGCCGACACGTACAGGAAAATTCAAGCCAGGACGAAAGCCAAAAACGGAGGCAAAGTTATGACCCACGAAGCACAAATTGAAAATGAGTTTATTGGTATCTTGACCGAACGCGAGAATCAATGGACTTACAGAGGCGATATAAAAACGGAATCCGCTCTTTGGGAAAACCTCAGAGGACATATTAACCGTATCAACATAGCACAGCTTGACGGCACGGTTTTGATCGACAGCGAATTTACCCAACTAAAAAATGAATTTAGGCGTTTGACCCAAACGCCATTTTGGGCATCCCAATGGTTGCGTGGTGAAAATGGAATTGCACAAATCGCAATAGAGCGTGAGGATAATTCCAAAGGCAATGTTACGCTTACACTGTTCAGCAATAGGGATATTGCGGGTGGCATATCCAGTTATGAAGTAGTAAACCAAATTGTTCCCGAAACTTTTGGACGTATCAAGCGCGGTGATGTGACTTTGCTTATAAATGGTCTGCCTGTCATACATATAGAGCTGAAAAGCGAATATGCAAAAGACGGCTACCACCAAGCCTTTGACCAAATGGAGCGATATGCACAGGCGGGATTTTTTGATGGTATTTTCGCAACTGTGCAAATTATGATTATAAGTAACAAGGTTGCTACAAAGTATTTTGCTAGGCCAAGCTCCAACCACAATTTTAAGCCCACAAAGAAATTTTTATTTAACTGGCGTGAAGAAAACAACACGCCTGTTGAAGATTTGTTTGACTTCACTCGTGCAGTTTTGAGTATCCCTATGGCACATGAACTGATAAGCCGCTATACAATTTTAGTTGACGATAAGAAAGCCTTAAAATTTATGATGGTGCTTCGCCCTTATCAGATACACGCCATAAAGAAAATCGTAAAACAGGCATCTGCACATGAAGGTGGCTTTATTTGGCACGCTACTGGTTCGGGCAAGACAATCACCAGTTTTGTTGCCACGAAACTGCTTGCACAATCTGCCGTGGGAGTTGCCCGCACGGTTATGATTGTTGACCGCAAAGACTTAGACAGCCAAACCAAAAATGAGTTTGGCAAGTTTGCTTCTGAATATAATACAGGGCTGACATCGGGTGATGTAACCGACAACACCCTCATCGTTGGAATAGATAACAAGCGAGAGCTTATTGACAACCTGCTCAGCAAGAAAAACAATAACACGATAATCGTTACCACAATCCAAAAACTAAGCCGTGCCATTCGTGATTTTTATACCGATGAACGCAAAACCATAGACGAGGATAAAAATA
>Ga0131853_10023931_pt1 | contig 11023 bp, 8 predicted proteins | sample TergutLab28metaG_FD_92764 | JGI IMG/M metagenome (GOLD analysis project Ga0131853, IMG submission 92764) | Labiotermes labralis P1 segment gut microbial communities from Petit-Saut dam, French Guiana - Lab288 P1 (version 2) (version 2) | ecosystem: Host-associated > Arthropoda: Insects >...
CAGACACACACACACCACACACCACACACCATACACACACACACCGCACACACACACACACAAACACACACCACACACCACACACACACACCACACACACACACACCACACACACACCACACACACACACACACCACACCACACACACCACACACACACACACACCACACCACACACACACACACACCACACACACACATACACACTCGGTATGATCCTCTGTACAAGTGATCAGCTCGTCGCAAACGCCGCCAACTATACAACACACAACAAACCAAAGCGACGAAAATCCATTCCCTCTGCGGGATTCGAACCCACAATCCCAGCAACTGAGTGGCTGCAGTCCTACACTGTGGACCTCACGGCCACCCCTCAGTTAATTAATTGGCCATATTATGTTTCACTGACTTCATTTGTTAACTAGTCAGCTAGTTTGTTTGTTGGTACCTTATTTAGATAGCTAATATGTTAGTTATTTGTTGTTCCAGTCTGTCGCGGGCTGTACGCGTGTGTAACTGTGGCTTACCGAGTTCAGCTGCATTATTCGTTAAGGCTATTCCATCTACTGCAGTTGCTGTCTTCGGGTTAATGGGGCATAAGAGTTAGTTACTGACTCGGCTGTTTGGTCAGTCAGGTAGCAGTGCGGCCACAGATTTTAGAAACCGAAGAAATTGGACGCTCAATAACATGTTGGTGGCAGGAGGGGCGGGGGGGGGGGGGGGTTTTGGGGGGGGGGGGGGGGGGGGGTGATTTGGTGGTGGGTGTGAGGGGGGTTAGAGTGCAAGTTTTAACTCGTGACGCAATGAAAAAGGCAGAGTAATTTAGTAATGTTTCTATAATGAAATAATTCAGATAAAACTAACACACAGCTACAACAACAATAATAATAATAATAATGCCGGTGCCAGTGGCCGCGCGGTCTAAGGCGTGGGTCTGCGGCCGCTCGCTTGCTGAGATTGTGGGTTCGAATCCCACCGGGGGCATGGATATTTGTCTGTTGTGAGTGTTGTGTGTTGTCAGGTAGAGGTCTCTGCGACGAGCTGATCACTCGTTTAGAGGAGTTCTACCGAATGTGATGCGTCGTTGTGTGTGATCTAGGAACCTCGTGTGAATGAGGAGGCCCTAGCCCACTGGGGTCTGTCGCGCCCTAAGCAAAACATAAACAACAACACAGACAGTTCACTAACTGATCTTTTTTTCAGCCTTCTCGTCCCTCAAATTCTCAGCCCACACTCTATCATCACTAATGTACAAACTTCAACACCATCTCCTTCTCCTGCCTGGTTAGAGGCTGGTTAACGGGGACGGGATAGTGTCTTAATGTAGCGAATAGCTTCGGGCTGGACGGTCCAGGGTTTGAGCTCCAGTGGAGGCAAACTTCCTGGATCATTCCAGACCGGTTCCAAAGCCCACCCAACCCCCAGTACAAGGGAACTCGGGTTTCTTTTTCGGGGACAAACCGGCCGGGGCGTGGAGGTGACCACCCATCCACTTCCAGCGCCGAGGTAGCTTATGAGAGAGTTATGCCTCTACTTCCTCCTATGCCTGCTGGACATATAGCGAGACAGTGTTTTCCTGGTGGCTAGCTGATGGCTGTCTTCCACTTTGGTAAAGGCAAAATGTTCATACGCATTGTCAGAACGGAAGTTTGCGTAACGTCAGAACAGAGTTCTTTAAAACAGAAAAAAAAACCGGGACTGTCACGTGAAACCCAGAACGAATGGGATTCCTAAATCACTTGTGAGTTGAGGTTGGCTGGTCGTGTTGCAGAAGCATGGCAGACAAGGGCAGTAAAAGCGGTCCGATAACTGAGTGGTTCAGGGGTCGTAGCGTGCTGGTGACTGGGGGCACTGGCTTCATGGGCAAGGTGCTGGTGGAGAAGCTGCTGAGGTCGTGCCCTGACATCGCCACCATCTACCTGCTGATGAGGCCAAAGCGGGGCAACGACATCCGTATGCGTCTCGACGAACTGCTGAATACCACAGTAAGTTGTTCATCCCATTGTCTATGATTAACCACAAGGTTGCCTCCGTACTTGAGGCTATTGCAATTCAGAAGCAGACGGAAGTAAGTGGGTCAGCTGCTTGCTGAGATCGTAATCTGCAGTGTCTGATCGGCAGGCAACTTGGCGAATCGCAGTGCTGTTTTGCATGTAATGGCGAACAGAACGGCACCGGCCGCTGCCAGTAATCGAATTCCTAGCCGTCGTTTCTTTCCCTGTCTTTATTTCCTTCCATTATTCCTTTCTATTTTGTGTAACTTCCAATGTTTATTACCTCGTTTCTTTCTCTCTATCCCCGTTCACTTCTTTCCATCTCTAGTGTACTAGCTCAATGAAATAATTAAGCCGACAACCATTTCTTACACTTGGGGCACGCTACAAGCCGGAAGGTCGCGGGTTCGATTCCCGATATTGTCATTGGAATTTTTCATTGACATAATCCTTCCGGCCGCACTATGGCCCTGGGGTTGACTCAGTCTCTAACAGAAATGAGTACCAGGAATATTTCCTTAGAGTAAAGGCGGCCGGTGCGTAGGGCTGACAACCTTACCACCTTCATGTGCCGATTGTCTTGAAATCCGGGAGCCTCAACCTTCTGGAGCCCTCAGGACCTGTCCAGGCCTGTAATGGAATTGCTTAACCTTATCCTTTACCTTTTACCAGTTCTTACACATCAAAACCACATGAAGATTCATCCAGGATGAACCTAAATTTGCAGTGCCCCGTGTTACAGCAATCTGCAGCCTACGTAAAATACAAATTTCATTATTCTGTAGATTTTTGACTGGTTGCGGAAGGAACGACCGGAAGCTCTGAACAAAGTGGTGCCCGTGTTTGGAGACATCACCCTTCCCGAGCTGGGCATAAGCCAGGCCGACCAGAAGATTTTGACTGACGGCGTGTCCGTCGTGTTTCATTCTGCGGCCACCATCAAGTTTGACGAGAAGTTGAAAATGGCCGTCGGCATGAACATCCTGGGGACGAAGCTAATTGTACAGCTGTGCCACAAGATGTTGAAACTGGAGGTCAGATTCTACTCGTTTTCTTGTACTGGGATCTAAGAATATTCTGCTACAAGAAACTCAATTTTGTCATAACAGGTTAGGCAAATCCATTCAGAATAGTTAGGTCCGGGACTCACATTTTGCTGCTTAAGATGAACTACAGTCTCACGACCAGGGTTGGATATTTTCGTCACCACACGTATAGATGGTCAGCTGACCCATCCTACTTTATGAACACCGACTGTAGTTTCCGGGAGCCGGGCAGCAGGCGTAGAGAAGCAAGTGCGTGAAAGTCAAGTCCATCAGATGCCAAGGTTTTAGAATGAGTGGACTTTTGCCTCAACATGCCCTACACGCCTGTAGGGCATGCTATTTAGGCACGTGGTTAATTTTCACGTTACCAATTTTTTATTTTTATTTTTCCACCGTGCATGTTGAATCAATATACATTCATTTAAAATACCAACAAATGCACTTTGTCTTTAAAATATTGTAAAACCTTATTTGGTTAAAACACATTTTAAAAACATTCATAGGTCTCCAACATGTTTCGGTTGCTATTTTTCAACCATCATCAGGGAGCCTAAAAGTTCTGCTAAAGTTACTTATGTGCGTTGTATATATGGCGATAATGGTGTTGTGACAGCATGTGGTTTTATGTGGCTGATGTTTCCGGATATGTTATAACCGGTCCTCCCCTTGTCTATCAGAGTCTTCGAAACATCAGCCACATAAAACGACATGCTGTCACAACACCATTATCACCATATATACAACGCACATAAGTAACTTTAGCAGAACTTTGAGACTCCCTGATGATGGTTGAAAATAACAACCGAAACATGCTGGAGACCTATGAATGTTTTTAAAGTGTTTTAACCAAATAAAGTTTTACAATATTTTAAAGACAAGGTGCATTTGTTGGTATTTTAAATGAATGTATATTTCACGTTATTATTTTAATGACTTCTGAGGTAAATTATAAACTTTACCGAAAATAAGCTCTTTTTTGTTAATAAATTCTAACAAAATTATCTTTCGCTTAGTAACAAGTAATTAATGTCGCCCTTTGTAGAGTGTGGGAGTGGTCTGGGTTTCGCTTGATTAAGCACATATTTATTGAATTTCTTGCCTAATCACTTCATTAATTAGAACCAATGATTGACCATTTTTTCCAGGCCCTTGTCCACGTATCGACGGCATACTGTAACTGCAACAGACAAGAAATAAGTGAACTGGTGTACCCACCACCAGCAGATCCGGAGAAGATAATACATTGCGCTGAATGGCTTGAAGATGACCTGCTGGAGAGCATCACACCAAAGCAAGTTGCTCCTTTAGTAACTATTCCAATTGAGGACAGCATGTGATAAAATACTGAATTAATGGCTACAAGCCGGGGAAGTTTCCTGCAGTAGGAATGGTTTTTTAGGCGCTTTCGCAAAATTGTGAAAGCGCCTATTAGCTTCGTCATGTCTTTCTGTCCGCCCGTACGCCCGCATGGAACAACTCGGCACCCATTGGACAGACTTACATGATTTTTTTTTATGTTTTACTGACCGTGCATCTCAGTATAATCTTAGTAATTGACCAACTTAAAGCACAAATTCTTGTTTTATAATAAGTTTATTATATTCCTCTACATGTTTCGAGCACAAAAGTGCCCGAAACATGTAGAGGAATATATTAAACTTATTACAAAACAAGAATTTGTGCTTTAAGTTGGTTAATTACTAAGATTAAGGATTTACATGATATTTGACGTTTGAGTATTTTTCAAAATTTGTCGAGAAAACTCAACTTTCATTAAAGTCTGACAAGAATAACGGGTACTTTACATAAAGACGTTTGTACATTCACAACAGCATTTCACTGAATTCTTCTTCGTATGAGAAACTTTTCTGTCAAACTTTGAGGAGAGTATCAAGACACAATTTTGTGTTCAATGACTTTTTCCCTTAAAAATCGTGAAAAAAAAAGGTACAGCCGGACAGATCACAGGTGACATAATGTGAATATAATGCTGGATGCCTAAGGCTACAGACACACACTCAGAATATGTAACACTTCTTCCTTTTCCATTGCAACAAGGGTTAGGCGAACGCACCTGTCTTAATGTATATGAAGAGACGTGGTGGGTGGATCTAAAGGAAACTTAAACCTGAATTACCAACAATTTGAATTTTATATTTGCTGTTAGTTCAATAATGTTTTCATTCCACAAAGTACATGTCTCCATAATATATTCACAGAATAATTGGTAACCGCCCCAACACATACACTTTCACCAAGGCCCTGGCTGAACATGTCTTGGTGGAACAAAGTGGAAACCTTCCAGTTGCCATTGTCAGACCGTCTATTGGTGAGTGTTACTCTTGTTGGCTCACAAGTATAGGGTCTTAAAGTAACAAATTTGGTTTCGGGATTTGAGATTCTCACAAGATTCACTTCTTCTGGGGTATAATGTTATGTCGACTGGTAAATAGGTAAATCAGTCCCATTACAGGCCCGGAGTGGCCTAGAGGGTTCCAGGAAGTTAAGGTTCCCAGATTTCGTGACAACGGCACAGGATGGTGTTAGGTTGGCAGCCTTACGCACCGGCCGCCTTTACCCCCAGGAAATACTCCTGGTACTCATTTCTGTTAGATGCTGGGTCGACCCCAGGGCCGTAGTGAGATCGGAAGGATTTTATGTCAATGAAAAATCCACTGACACCAGCTGGGATCGAACCAGTGACCTTCCGATTTGTAGAACAGCACCTTAACCATTGTGCTACCGCGGTCCCCATTGACCGGTAAATAGTTACAACATTTTGGAGGCACTTTCTGTAATCATATTTACGTCTGTGCAGTCTAAGAAAAATCTTCTTCATTATTGCACACTTCTTCGACTGCACAGATTAAGAAAATGAAGTCCAGCAAGATTAGACCCCAGAAGAAATAAATCTTAATATCTGGCTCTGTTACTATACACAAAACCTACTTGCACAAGGATAATTACTGTATATACTTATATAGTAAGAAACAGGGCTTCTTGTAAATATTCACCATACCAACAAAAATTAACCTAAAACTGCGTATCACATGCACATATAAACTTCATATTAATTAAGTTTTTGTAGCTGCTATGTAATTTAATATTCATCACACCAAAAACAATTCACATGATAACTGTATATCACAAAAATAACATAATTTTTAAGTTGTGGAGTGAGAGAGAAAACCAACAAGATGCAACAGTTAGATGTTTATTTCTAACAATTTCTCAACATGTTTCGGGCATCATTATGCCCATCTTCAGCAGAACAAGATGTATGTTACTGCATGTGTTGTGCTGCGCTGTAACAAGCGGGGAAAGTTAGATGTTAGTTTTAATGTCTTCTTTGTGTGGTATTGCGTAGTAAACCTAGATGGGATCTCGTGTGTATATGAGAATGTGGTGGTGCAAGTTGGTGTGTTGTGGTGTTGGATTATCGTGTGCTTTCCAGGTCTGGTGTATTGGAGTGGGTAATTTTTAAGGTCTATCAAATTTTTGGGCAAAAAGCCACCTTTGAGATAAATGAAAAAAGTTCATTTTGTCTTCCATATAGACAGTGAGTATTGCACTTAAATTAAATGGAACAAAATGTACATCCCTAATTTAATCCAAATACAGTCACCTCATTTTAAAGATAAAGCATGACCTCTCCATCATGCATTCACTTCACCTCGGTTGAAAGGGTGCGTAAAAATTTCAATAACAACAGCATATATCAGAAACGTTTGTTTCAAAATACATCACAATTGTCATTTACACTGTTTAATATTTGACGTTCGTATGGCCGTGCATCGTAATATATTTCTATAGTAAAACCAACTAGATGCACCAATGTCTCAAATACCTGCAAGCAAGCTGACTGCAGTATCTGTTTGACAAATGCCGCTGTCTGGTTGCTAGCAAGCAGACAGCAGGATCTGTTTGATATATGCATGTTGCCGTATGTACAGTCTTGAACTGCTGATGTTGGACGGAAAGACCGTCCGAAACGTGTAGAGTGTCATTCCAAAATAAAATAAATTTGATACGATGGTGCATCTTGTTGGTTTTACTATAGAAAACTGTTTAATATGTTGTTATGCTTATTAGTACTTTATGTACAAAAATAACTGGTCACAAGTTGCGCTGACAATAAATATAAAAACACATTTTAAAATGTTCATGGTTTAACAAGATCTATGTCATGAAGTATATCATATGTGACAGGCACTTAAAATACTATGAGAAGATCTATCCTTACACACACACACACACACACATGTGCGCGCGCACACAAACACACACATGTGTACACGTACGCACACACACATGCGCACGCATACACATGCACACACACACATACACACACACACACAAACACAAAAGAAGTGACAGTTTAATAATGACAAATAAATACATGAGTTAGAACAAATGATTATATTAATTGAATGATGAAAACAATTACAAATTTTTTAAAAATATTATTTACAAAGTTTAACCTAGCCAGTTCGACATTCAAGATATACACACACAAAAAAAAAAAAACAATTTAAATAAAATAATTTTTGCAACATTTGGGGTTCTGGCAGTAGTGATTAACAGCAGAGCAACACATTCCAGAAGACTTGAGTCTCACAGTATATCTCTTATATGCTTCATTCCATTTTACAGCTTCGTAATTTGATGTTCTCTCAACAGTGACTGCTTCCTGGAAGGAACCCATTCCTGGTTGGGTAGACAACCTCAACGGTCCTACCGGACTGCTGGCTGGTGCAGGGAAGGGTATCCTCAGGACCATCCTGTGTTATCGTGACCTGGTTGCTGATTTGATTCCTATTGATATTGCCATAAACCTGCTCATATCTGTGGCATGGCACACGGCTACAGCCAGGTGACAATCATTCTTCTGTCTACAGAAGATGCCATTCCTTCCATGTCTTATTCTCTTTTAATCACCCTGCTAAAATCAATGTCTTGCATTGCAATATCATGGAACAGGCAAAGTTATAAAATTATTAACACAAACAAAACTGATTCAGGTGTTAATGGTTCAGCTGCAAGCATTAAGTCTTGTAATCATCATTACCACCAAGTGCCATCAGTACTTACTTATTTACTCCATGGAGCAGAGTCCTTCTTGAGAAGCTAACCGGTTCTCAGCTAGTCAAGAAATCCCCGCATTTTATGGAACCTGAAGGTTCATTACCACAGTCACAATGCCTGCCACCTATCCCTATCCTGAGCCAGCTCGATCCAGTCCATACCCCCCACCCTACTTTCTAAAATTCCGTCTTAATATTATCCTCCCCTCCTCATTATGTAGCTCTCTCCACTTCCCTGTTACCTCGTCCCTCTTACGCCCAAATATTCTCCTCAACATCCTATTCTTTAACATCCTCAGCCTACGTTCCTCCCTCCATGTGAGCGACCAAGTGGAATTAATTATTCCACTTAGCTACTCCAAACACAATAACAATTTGTAAATAGATTTACAATGTTAATTTTTGCTTGGCAAATCATCTTAAACTTACCTGTATTTGTACATAAGGCTGTAATATTTTCCAAGATCATTAATTTTACCTTTCCATTATCCCCTTGCTCTGTTTATGAAATATCTACTAGTGACACACTGTGTACATTAATCAGGTTTTGGCCATCTTGCATGGTGTAGAACACTTTCACTTCTGACTTCTACATTTCATCTAATTGTTTCTAACATTCATCATCACACCATGGTTTAAGAAGTTTTGAACTGTAAGAATCGAGACTGCTTTTTGGTAGAAACTTTTATGGTCTCTCTAGAATTCTGAAGCCTATTTTCATGCAAATTTCCCAAAGCTACAAATAATCAAAAGTCTAAACGGATGCTGATCTTTCATTTCCATATTGTTGAGTTTCTTGTAATTAAACCTTTCCAAAAGAAACTCTGTTTGGTGTAGTTATTTACTTATTGAAATTCAATCATAAACATCTGCAACCAATTGACAATGCTTACATCACAGTCAGCTCTACTCTCTTAATTTCTTACCTATTAAGACATGATTTGCTCAGTTGTGTCTTCCCACTACACAACCAGGTGTTTGTTAAAATTTCTAAATGTTACTGTACAAATTCATTATGTGGCAAAGTTTAAAATTCCAAGTCCATTAACATTACTGTTCTCATCAAAACCTATCACCATCATCAACTTTGGCTCCACAACTCTTTCAGGGTCCAGGCCTCCATAAGCATCCCCCTCCACTATCAAAAGTGGCTGATCCCCAAGGTCTCATTTATATAAAACTCGTGTCCTTATTTGCACAGTTTATGTTCTATTAGCTGTTTTCCTTTGCCAGATCATTGCTGTTTGATGTGTGCATTTTCATGTCCAAGACCATCATTTGGACTCACAACAGAATGTATTTTATGGGATGGAGTTACAAGCCCCATGCACAACCCAAAATGGAGAACCAGGCCTCTGTATTTATGTCCCCCAGAGGCAGGATGGTCCAGTTATACCCCCGGGAATTGGGTGCTCATTTTAGTCGCCTTTTACGACACGCATGGGCTACGGTGGAGCTATTCTCATTGTCCGGTCACCACACGGTTGTTTCTTCCTAAGACTCAGTTTTAAAATACATTCTTTCCCTGTTCTTGCATGCAGTCTTCTAACAAAATTTCCATGTGGCATGTCAGGAATGCCTGAACACAGTGTTTTTTATCATGACACCTCCAGCCTTCAGTTGTGTACATAAATAAATAGAAACTAAAACTCGTCTTCTCATGAGGGGTACTTTCTTTCTTTATAGGTTTTCCTCCATGTACCCTGTAACTGTATTTATGTATTAAAAATCTTTCCTTTATTCTGTAAAGTACCTTTCCCACATTTTAAAGTCAGTTAAAATTTCATTTGGTATCAATAGAGTAGAAGAAACAGTAGTCAGCTACATTGGTTTGATAGCACTTATTGTGTTATTGATCTAGGCCCAGCAACATCCTAGTGTACAATTGCACATCTGGCAACTTGAATCCTATCAGATGGAGTGATATAGAAGACATTGGACATGAACATATTCTCCAGAATCCATTCAATGACGTTGTGTGGTACCCTGGGGGAAGCTTCAAGAGTAGTCGGGTAATGAATAATATATGTGTCATGGCTCTGCACATGATCCCAGCTTACATTTTGGACACTATTGCACGTGTATCTGGCAAGAAGCCCATGTAAGTATGTTTTATCTTGCCATGTGTGACAGAGGTTTTGAATGTTTTATTATCTCACACAGTTTCAACATCCTGTATTAATGGTGTTATATTCACTAGCTCTTCAAAATAATTCATAAAATTTGTCCATTTTATTTTTTCAAACATTATTAGGAGGTACAGGAAGGTAGGAGTTTCAAATTGGTACTGTACTAATAGGCAAAATTTTGTTTTTTAGAAAGTGGTGTATAAAATAGTACTGTACCAATACGTGTCTATTAGTTTTTAAGAAACAGGGCTGTAAAGTGGTACTGTACCAATAAGCATCTCTTTGTTTTTGAGAAAGGGGGCTGGAAAAAGGTACTTTACTAATAGGGATCTGTTTTTAAGAAAGGGAGCTACAAAATGGTACTGTACCAATAAGCGTGTCTTTGTTTTTGAGAGAGGGGACTGTAAATGGTACTATACAACTCAGATAATATATAAGCACAATATCTAAAGCAACTGTGGTGCATCAAGGCTGTACTCTTCACCTCTTCTTTGTCACAGTATGGTACGAGTACAGAAGAAACTACAACGAGCAGTTTCATGCCTAGAATTCTTCACAACACATGAGTGGCAGTTTACAAACGATAATGTGATACAACTACTGACGCACTTGCATCCTCTGGACCGCAAAACCTTCAACTTTGATGTTACAGAGCTTGAGTGGAAGCCATATCTGGAGCAGTATATACTTGGAACACGCAAATTCATCCTCAAGGAAGACCCCAGCACATTTCCTGCAGCTCGCAGTCACTTACGCAAGTAAGTAAAAAAA
>Ga0131853_10023932_pt1 | contig 11023 bp, 10 predicted proteins | sample TergutLab28metaG_FD_92764 | JGI IMG/M metagenome (GOLD analysis project Ga0131853, IMG submission 92764) | Labiotermes labralis P1 segment gut microbial communities from Petit-Saut dam, French Guiana - Lab288 P1 (version 2) (version 2) | ecosystem: Host-associated > Arthropoda: Insects >...
GCCATTGAGCCACTTGCAAAAGTTCAGCCTCTCAGCAAAATCGCCAGGTCGGAGATGTTGCACTCGCTGCACATGGTATGGATACATGCCCTCTGCATGCAGTGTTCTCCACACTCTCGTGTGTGGAACATGAAGACGTCTTGCAATTCTTCACGTACTCGTACGTGGACTGCGGTGTACCATACGAACAATGCCTTCTTCTTTGACGCCTTTATTAACACCACCCTCGGCTGCCATACGAACGCCGGGAATTCTACCGGTATCTCGCAATGCCTGGTAAACTCCAGTAAACACTCTCCGGTTTGGTATTCTACGATTTGGAAACTGTTGCTGATATTCAGCTACGGCAAGAACTGATTTACCGTCACAAAACCCGTACACATAAATCATATCTGCATACTCTTCAAATGAAAATGTAAATGGCATTGTGAACGTAACAGACGCACCGAGATGAGAACTGTTCTGAACACCAGGAGCCGTCCATACCAACCCACCCCGCCTTTCCCTGCATGCCTTAGGTACCACCCAAGTGTAGAGATAATGGGAACGCCTTGTCTGTAGCTGGCTAAAAATAGCGACCCGCCAGCTGATAGACGCGGTTCACACGAGGGCATGTACGGGAATTAAAAAACAGTCAACTCCGTAACCGTCCAAAATCGGACACATGTTTATATGAACTTTTTTGATCACAAAGACGTAGGAAATCACCTCCTGCAATTATGCCCTAAAGTCGTGAAACACCCTGTATATATCCTGCTAACGTGGAGAATATGGTGAGCTCCGAATAATGCCAGTAGTTTGCAGATGAGATTTAACTTGGCGTTTAAAGGGTTAATATCTACGTATGTAGGTGCTAGTTGATTGTTCATACAGGTCTTGTTGAACAAAATGGCCACATTGGTTTTAAGTATTTTATATCAGGCAGCAGTGTCATTATATGCTTTTAACCGCTCTACACTACCAAGTCTTTAAAATACGTGCAGTTGTACCTTTTATAGTACGTTTGTGTTCGTGACGTGTAAGCTGCAGAGCCGAACCCAAAGGTAACAATGTCATTCTGATGGTTGGTTTGTGGAGTAACTGGCATAGTTGTTCTGCAAGATGATGGCGCACAAGCACCGAAACATGTAGTGGATACGCATAAAATGTATGTATATAGTAGATACTGTGCGTTTAGTTGGTATTAAAGAGGTGTCTGATGCTAGCAGGTTGAGTTTGACTTCACTTTAAGAAGAAACGGTCGAACTCAGTAACAACATTGTGCAAGGGACTGTACCTTTTGTGTAATGATAAGTGTTGTAACTAAGGAGTGTGAGGTTATGGTTAACAGTGAGGAATTGGTACTACAGAATACCCGGCGCTAGAAAAGATGTCATAAACTGATGTGACTATGACTGGGTTTGACGGTACTTCAATAGATTCCTTCTACTTTCTTCATTAATTTCTAATATGTATATATTTGTGTGTGCGTTTCTTTGTTTGTGTGTGCGTGCGTGCGCACGCGCACAGGCACGCGCATGTGCATGCATGCACATGCTCATGCCTGGGTTTGCGTGCACATGTGTGACTGTGCCGATGTGTGCACATGTGAGTGTGTACTGTACAAAATCTGTATACAAGGGTCAAGGTTTCCGTCGTGGTTGTAGCTGAAATGTGTACTAATGTGTACTACACATATGTGCAGTTTTTATGACCTCTTGAGCACCGATTATTTGAAGGTGTCACAATCTGTTGCAGATACCAGTCGGTCAAGGAAAGAGGGGGAGGTGGATGGTCAGGATTACCACTTTATCACAAGGACACAGTTTGAGGCTGACATCTTGTCACGGAAGTTTGTCGAACACGGGGAGTATGAGAAGGCCTACTATGGGACTTCGCTGGATGCGATACGGGGTGTTGTTAACTCAGGAAAGATATGTGTGCTCAATCTTCATCCCCAGTCACTCAAGATATTGCGGAGCTCTGACCTCAAGCCATATGTGGTGTTTGTTGCACCGCCATCACTAGAAAAGCTCAAGCAGAAGAAAATACGGTGTGGAGAAGCATTTAAGGTGAGTGAAGAATATCTCTCTCTCTCTCTCTGTTTGTGTGGTGTTGTGTGTGTGTGGGCGTGCACGAGAGAGAGAGAGAGGCATATTTATGTTCCCAGCACTGAACTTTCTCTGGATGCAACAACTGTTTCCATTAATTGTGTTCTCCCAGTAAACAGTCTTCATCTCCATACTGTGTGAAAGCCTTTATCCAGTACTGCCACCTGCGGGTGATGGTGTGACAGAGCCTCCTTCTGTCGTCTCACCCCTAAAGTGAAGAAGGCTCTAAACTCAATGTGGGCCTGTAGGAGGGCCTGTGGTGTGATGTGAGGCCTCAAACCCAGGGTGGTTCATTGGCTCTACGTTGCTATCGTCAGGCCATCCGTCACTTTTGCATCCTTGGTATGGTGGCCCGGCTGTCAGACAGCCAGTGCCAAGAGTACAAAGATTAGCCTGCGTAGGTATAACAGGAGCTATGCACACTGCTCCCACCAATGCTGTGGAAGCACTCATTTGCCTCCCCCCACTGGAGTTGGTGGTTCAGAGTGAGGCTGGGTCAGCTGCACATCAACTCTGGAGTCTGGGATGTTGGTCTCACATACATCCCAACAGAGGACACAGTAGTATTCTGATGTGGCTTCAGCAGTCAGATCCCACATGTAATATGGGGGTTGATGTTACGAGGCCATCATACAACTTTGAACCCCAATATAGGGTTACCATGTTGATGAGGGAGGTTTGGACTAAAGCAACTGGTGCCTTTCCTGTAGTCAAGGAGCTCGTCTGGTTTACAGATGGATCCAAGATGAGGGAGGGGACCGGGGCTGGAGTCTATGGGCTATCAGTAGGACAAAGGCCCAGCTTTTCCCTAGGCAAATATGCAACAGTCTTTCAGGCGGAGATATTTGCTATCTTAGCCCGTGCCTATGAGATTTAATCTCAGAATAGACCAGAGAAATATGTGAGTATCTGCTCCGACAGTCTGTCGGCCGTGAAAGCCCTTAGGGCCGTTAGAACGTCTCCTTTGGTTCACCAGTGCCAAAAGGCGTTGAATGATGTCTATCCGGCATGCGGTTGGTCCTTTTTTGGGTCCCTGGACATGCTGGAATATGAGGTAATGAACTCGCCGATGGGCTCGCAAGGCGCGGCACTGCTCTGAGGTTTCTTAGACCCGAGCTGGCCCTGTGGCTTTCTAGGCGAAATTTACAAAAGAGGCTCGGTCGCTGGTTGGTCATCCAGCATGGGGCTCAATGGCAAGGTCTTGGTGATACCCAAAGACAGGCTCGAGAATTTATCTCGGGACCCAGTCTTGGTACCAGGGCAAAAATTTTACCTTTAGTAGGATTCAATCCAGGGTTGTAACTGGCCTTCTTACGGGTCATAACACCCTGAGGAGACATTTGACAGCCCCTTGTGTAGGAAGTGTGGGGTGGGAGAGGAAACCTCGGCTCACATCCAATGTGAGTGCGAGGCTTTGGCCTCACTCAGACATGCGTACCTGGGCTTCTTTATCTTGGAGCCGGAGGATATTAGGAGTTTAGGCTTGGTGGCCATCTGGAACTGTAGTAATGTTACGGGGCTCCCGTGATTCGATATGGGGCACAAAGGGCCCATTCCAGTCAATGCCTAGGAGCATCGGGGCTGAGAGGCCCTGAACCCAAATGCAAATCAATCAATCCTCTCACCCCCCACAAGAACCTCTGTTGTGTTTATGTGCATACATTTACAAAGTTCACATCTCATTTGCTATTTTGCTTCTCATTTGTCTCTGTCTTCGACACTACAATGTCTTGATGCTCACAGGTAAATTCCTTTGTTCACATGCAACATGTGTTTGTGTTACTAAAGTCTCTCACCTTTTTTTTTTGGTAGTCTTTCTGCTTGCATGTATTGCCTGATACCATGAAATTTACTGTAATCTTCCTTTTCCTTCTGTATTACTGCATATGTGCCACCTAATGCATTCCTTCTATTATTGTCATTCTTCTTTACATCCTTATTCATAATTTTGCCTTCTGCAATATATTTTCATGTCCAAATTTATTCTTTGTAATGTTTCATCTTCATTTTCCATAAAATGTCTGATACTCTGCAGTATTTCTTGTATTGCCCACATTTTGCTAAGCTTCTTCCTGGCCCCACTCCCTCCCCTTCTTCCTGTTTTTGTGCTTGGGGGGGGGGGGGTGCTTTATTTCAACAGCCTGTAGACAGCTACACAGCTTTGTTCAAATCGAACTTTCTCATCACAACAATAATGTATGCACACAGTACACTTTGAGGAACAGATTGTTATATTTGTTGTGGTTTTCAATGTAGTGTAAAGGAAATGCCACTTTTCCATGGATATCTTGCAGGAATTATTCCATTTACTTTGGCTGGGGAAACGTTTCAAGCATCATTTCATTCCATGTGGACAGATTCTGGGTAATTTTATGTCACATAGTATTACATAGTATTGTTTGCATATTATTCTGGAATCAAATGTTCAATGGAGTTAAAATCTAACAGTCTTCTTGAGTAAATAGTTATAAACAGATCAGTGACTTAACCAGTCACTGTCAGAATGTAAACAGATCAGTGACCTAACCAGTCACTGTCAGCATGTAAACAATCAGTGACTTAACCAATCACTGTCAGCATGTAAACAGGTCAGTGACATAACCAATCACTGTCAGCATGTAAACAGGTAAGTGAACTAACCAGTCACTGCCAGCATGTAAGCAGATCAGTGACCTAACCAGTCACTGTCAGCGTGTAAACAGATCAATGTCCTAACCAGTCACTGTCAGCATGTAAACAGATAAGTGAACTAACCAGTCACTGTTAGCATGTAAACAGATAAGTGAACTAACCAGTCACTGTCAGCACATAAACAGATCAGTGACCTAACCTATCACTGTCAGCATGTAAACAGATCAGTGACCTAACCAATCACTGTCAGCATGTAAACAGATCAGTGAACTAACCAGTCACTGTCAGCATGTAAACAGATAAGTGAACTAACCAGTCACTGTCAGCATGTAAACAGATAAGTGAACTAACCAGTCACTGTCAGCACGTAAATAGATAAGTGACCTAACCAGTCACTGTCAGCATGTAAACATAACAGTGAGCTAACCAGTCATTGTCAGCTTGTAAACATACCAGTGAACTAACCAGTCACTGTCAGCATGTAAACAGATAAGTGCACTAACCAGTCACTGTCAACATGTAAACACACAAGTGACCTAACCAGTCACTCTCAGCATGTAAACAGATCAGTGAACTAAGCAGTCACTGTCAGCATGTAAACATACCAGTGAACTAACCAGTCACTCTCAGCACATAAACAGATCAGTGAACTAACCAGTCACTGCCAGCATGTAAACAGATATGTGACCTAACCAGTCACTGTCAGCATGTCAACAGATCAGTGAACTAACCAGTCACTCTCAGCATGTAAACATACCAGTGACCTAACCAGTCACTGTCTAGCATATAAACAGATCAGTGAACTAACCAGTCACTCTCAGCTTGTAAACAGATAAGTGACCTAACCAGTCACTGTCAGCATGTAAACAGATCAGTGACCTAACCAGTCACTGTCAGCATGTATATTACAAGAAGAGTTCTTCTTGCTACTGTGCCCACAGAACACTGTCTACACCTTTAAACCCCCTGAAATGTCATTCCAAGCAGTTTTGCTCCACTGCTGTACATTGTCTTGTGCTCCCTGCTGCTGCTGGTGGTGGCGGAGGTGACAGCAGCCATTGCACATGGAGCTGCTGTAGTCATTGTGAAGTGTCACATTGAGAACCTGTAAGTCTCCTCCCATCAGCTAAAACTCCATATTTATTCTCGGTTTCTGTGTCCTGTTGTTTTCACAAGCACTTATATAGGCCCGTTCTCTTCAGTTGTGTTATTGGTCAGCGTATAAAAAAAGACTGGGATTTTGTTTGTGATTACCCATTCATCATGTAAGGTAATTATGTTTGTGGTGCAGGTTAAGTACATGGCGCTGTTATGCTGTAATTTGTCGTGGTAGTTTGTGGGAAGGTTTTACGTTAATGGAGCACTCAATAAGGAGCCATTAGTGGCTGGGTTTTAATTGCAGGGTTGAGAAATGTGAAGAATGTTATATCTTTTGGGAGAGATGATGATAATTTGGTGATTTTTCAGGAGGATGAACTCAAAGATATAATCGAAAAGGCTCGTGAAATGGAAGATAAATATGGCCACTTCTTTGACATGATCATCATCAACAATGATACGGACAGGGCGTACCATCAGCTCGTCAATGAGATCAACAGTCTGGAGAGGGAACCACAGTGGGTGCCAGCCAGTTGGGTCAGGAATACATGAACAAATGCGCAGAGCATTGTAACTGCTGTTTGATGTACCAGCAACAGGCACAGTGAGGCTTGACCAGGCACGACAATGATACAGTGCAGAATAAATGCCAATTGTAATAAGATAGGTAAAGGGTACATTTCTCTGTGCGTACTGTGAAGTCATGGGGGAATGGAGAATTGCTCCAGTTACTCTTAACCTGAGCACTAGATGGTGGTGGGTGGTCAGGTTCATGCTCTGGCCACCTTATCCCAGGGGAAAGAACCCCTCAGACCAATTGCTTTGGAGAAGGGAAAATATCTTATGCTGTGTCAAGAATCAAATGTTGATGCCTGTGTTGTCCAGCCCATAGCCTAGTCATTATATGACTGCTCATTAATGTGATGGCACATGAACTGTATGTAACAGTGAACAAGGTTTCAGAACAAAAAGAAAATTGTAATGGCATGTCCAGTGTTTGTTAGTTGCGGCAGTGACATTTTGAATGTCCATACAGGGTGAGTAGAAACTTCTGTACTGAGAGTCCAATTGCACATTAATTGTGTGCAGTGCTGTGTATTGTTCTGTACCATACAAGTGTGTATCTGACGTACCATATCCATTGTCCCCAAGGAGAGCCAGCCATATTGAACTATCACACACGCAACAGCGGGTGAACATTGGTGTGAGTAGAGCTTGTAACATGGAACATGTGTGTGTGTATATATATATATATACACACACACACACACACACACACACACACCAGGTTTCGTTTCCTTTATCAGTACAGAATTTCAGTGTAAGAAACAGACATGAATGAACTTGAACTGTACACACTGTGTGTCATGTCCTAATAAGATGGTAAATTTTCAGTACTTGAAGGAAAATTAAGTTTTTAAACATTTACACCCTGCCTGTCTGTACCGAAGGCCAGCCTAGGGGTGTGTATGCTGGTTGGTGTGAATTTGTGAGGTTCATAGAATGTAGGAAAATGATGGTATACCTGTTCGGGTGAGATGTGCCCTGATTTCAAAGACACGTATAACCCATTGAGGAAGTTAAAATATATTTTTTTATTGGTAAGATGTGTTCTTCAGTTCAGTCTCTGTTACATGCTTCTAAACACCACATCCTCTGACTGGACTGTAGGCTGGATGATCTGGCAACAGGTTGTGTACGCTGGCTCTGGGGCGTACCCACCCTCCTAGTCGCTGGTTCTTTTACCGAGATAAGCACCCAGGGCTGGAATAGGAGGCAGTCCTGATGCTGTTAGTTCAAAATTGAAATAAGAGTTGTGGAAATATGGCAGGACTTTTACACAGAATTTTCATTTAGTTTGAATTTCAACCTATGCTGTGCCTATGTATTGCTGGCCAGAAGGCCAGGTAGGTTGATTGATTTGTTACTGCGCTTTGTAGGCTCAGCACCCCCAACATTTTTATATTTCTGGTTTGATATCATTGTGCATTCTTGTAACCAGATATGAACACGTGCATTCACATCCACAGTGAATACATGAAATCTCAATCCATCGTTTTTGAACGGACTGGAGAGACAACAAAGATAATTGCAGGAAAGACATTAAATATGACAGAAACAGAAGAACACAAGAAAGGAAAGTTACATTTTGCACTGAGGTGCACAAAAAGAGTTACATTAACACTGCATGTAAATAAATCCCCACCCAGAAGTCTGTAGTTGACAGCTGTTTAGTTTGAAAAAACAAGATATGCTCTGTTTGTTGTGCCTGCCCTTGCCCTGATGTAGAAGAATGATTAACCTTTTGATGCCCAGTGTCAACTATAGTGGTCGTACTGCATCGCTAACCTCCAAAGTTCCATTTTATATATTTATTCAACAAATATAGGTACTGAATATTTTAAACACGGTATATACTCTCTGTTTTTTTTCTCTTCAAAATACAGTTTGTTTCATAATTCTAACGTATTTGGTTCCTGTCTTATACACATTTTATATACAGGGTGTGCTAAAATTAAAAAAATAATTCCAGTGCCAAAAGGTTAACAGTTCTGTAAGGATTGTGGGCTGCTGCACAACTTGGCAGTGGCTGACAGTCATGTTTGTCTCCCCCTTCTTCCCTACCTCCCCTGTCACCACCCCTTATGAAGATCCCACAACCCATGTACGCCGCAGGTGCTACATGTGGCAAGCTGTTTTACAAAGATGTATCAGAACTGCAGTCGATGACTACCTCATTGTCTGAGGTATGTCCAGTCCTCATGAAAGGTGTCACACTTTTGAATTGTGGTGGATAGTACAATAATCTTTCTAATTTAGAAATGATGGTATCTTGCCGATAAGCAGCATGTATGTCCCCACACAACAAAATGTTTCTACCTTGAACAACCATTGAGGCATCCAAAAGCTTGAAGAACTTCGTGAAAGTAGTTGTCATTCATGATTTTTTGGGGGGAGGGGGGGGACATAGTTTTCCACATTTTTAAAACCCCATGGTTTCAGTCATTTTACAGCCATTAAGTGATGACCTCACAGGGAGACCAACAAGATGATGCAAGACAGTGCTATACAAAATGGCGTAGAGCAGTTCACAGGTTTACCAATGTACAACCAAGCAAGCACCTTCAGCACACATTCATCACTCACACTGGCTGACATTTTGTAAGTTAATGGTGACTGCTGGTATAGGCAAGCCGCCACCACTGTACGTTCAAAAGCATAGTGCTACTTCCTCTGTATTTTTCAAAGAAACAATTATTTTAGGAATGTTTTGGGTCAGGACCAATACTTCTGATTGACATGTGGAAAAATCACTTCAGATAACAGTACATGCTGTTCATATGGGCGAGTTTTTGGACCAGAAGCAATGATTATACTTGCAGGAAAAGAATGCATATGGAATTGATGGATTGAGGTTTCACTGTGCCCATTACAATACCGCTGATTGAGATTTCACTGTGCCCATTACAATACCGCTGATTGAGGTTTCATTGTGCCCATTACAATACCTCTTTGCGTTTTTACACATGCAACAGATTGAGAATTAATGAATGGATTTTCGTTAAATTTAACATTGCGGAGTTGGACACTTTAAATCCCAGTGGTGATAATTTGTAACACTGATATTAACCGTGTGGCACTGCAGTGAAATGCCAGGATGTGCTCTGCACCAGACCAGAAATTGAATGTGTGCTGTAGCAAAGAAGTTTTAGTTACATAAGTTTGGTGCTGTGAGCATCACACTGCATCTTGCAAATAAATAACTTCTGGTACCAAAGGGGTAACATTAAAAAGCTCTGGATTTTTTTTTGCTTATTTTAGTTCTGTGCTCCATGTAATTCATGCAGCAGACTGTGACTGTTTCCTAATACAACGTTAATGGATCGGTCTTGCTAATAAAATCACACTGCATTCTCTGTGAGTTGTGAACTGGATCTTTATATATATAATGTAGGTCAATCTTATTCAAAGGATTAAACCAAAATTTGTTGTCAGTGTAGCTGTGTGCATTGTGTGCTTCACATGCGCACAGTTCGCTGAATATTTAGTCCAGCAAAAAAATCTTTGATACAAATGTGGACAGAAATAAATCACACTTTCGAACACTATTGACGCAGATCATACATTTTTCCCCAGTTTATTTTATCTGCAAGTTTTGCATTTTAATGCTAAATAAATGTAGCAGACACGTCAGGACCATTAACCCTTATCCTGCTAACATGGAGAATATGGTGAGCTTCTAATAATGCCAGCAAATGGCAGATGGGATTTAACAAAGGTTTAAAGGGTTAAGCAATGTGTTCATATCTTACGTTCTGTTTGTGATACGTACATGTAGCAACTTCCTCATAGTTGACAGTTAAGAATAGAGGGCAGTTATGTGCTGCATGACAGGAGTAGCTGAACGCACAGTCTTAAGCCTTTGCGTTTTGTTTAGCATTTATGTTTAATAGTGATGAGAATCTAGGAAGTAAATAAGGACCGTGTGTAATAATTTTGCCTCGTTCACAGATGTCCAGGGAGTTGCGATGCCTGTCATGTCATGCATATTAAGTGTTAACAAGTGACATGAACAGTTTTCTAATAAATACTTAAATATCATGCTGGCCATGAGAAGAATTGTTCGCCTTGTGGAAGAAGTACTCACAGTGTGCTGTACCTAATATTGAAATGCATGTTAATGTGGTGCATCTGGGAAGAAACATCGTGATGAACTTGGGTTGGTCCATCATGATGGAGCACATCCTTACGTTACATGTTACATCAACGTAGCCACGTTGCCTTTCTCCCTCAGTCTGTAACATTACTACTGACTCAATTTTGCATAACATTGTTAATATTATTCACCTTATTTTTAGGTCTCGAATTGATCATTGTAGTATGTGGACAGAGTGCCATTTTTTTCCTGGCTGTCACATTGACACGTCAGATGGCATTCTTATATGTGTTAGTTTTTATTGTTTGTACATTTTGACCCAATTTTATCAGACAGCTATGGATGTTTACTCATGAGCACAGCTATGACCTTGACTGGAGTGGCAGAAGAGGGCACAAGTTCATTACATGTTCATGACCAGTAAAAGGTAAATCAGTCCCATTACAGGCCTGGACAGGCCCAGAGGGTTCCAGGAAGTTAAGGTTCCCAGATTTCATGACAACGGCACAGGATGGTGGTAAGGTTGTCAGCCTTACGCACCGGCCGC
>Ga0131853_10023933_pt1 | contig 11023 bp, 9 predicted proteins | sample TergutLab28metaG_FD_92764 | JGI IMG/M metagenome (GOLD analysis project Ga0131853, IMG submission 92764) | Labiotermes labralis P1 segment gut microbial communities from Petit-Saut dam, French Guiana - Lab288 P1 (version 2) (version 2) | ecosystem: Host-associated > Arthropoda: Insects >...
CTACCTACCTACCTACCTACCTACCTACCTACCTACCTACCTACCTACCTACCTACCTACCTACCTACCTACCTACCTACCTACCTACCTACCTACCTACCTACCTACCTACCTACCCACCCACCCAACTACCTACCAACCTATCTACCAATCTACCTACCTATCTATCTACCTATCTATCTATCTGACAAGTGTCAGCTCATTCCTTTGATTTCATAAACATTTTATGAACAATTTATTTACTAGCTCCTTATTATGCTACTTTCATCATCCTCCTGTTATTTCGTCTAATTTTCATTTATTTCTCAGCTCTATATTCACAGCCATCCTCAAAACAGACTTTTCATTTAGACAGAGAGCTCAAGTATCATCATGAACATCATCATCATCATAATCACCATCTTCTTCTTCATCATCATAATCATCATCATGTAGTTTGTCTTGCGACGTGCTCGTAGCTTCTTCCAAAGCGAACTCTCCATAGAGTGTGATCTAGTGCTTTCCCTTGTAACTTCCAGCATCTCCTTTCCTGAAAGTCATCAAGTAGCTACTCTCGTTTCCCTCCTGTTTTACCGTCCCTTCTGTCGTGCCTTTAATATATTGTTTCAGTAAGCTTTCTGTACGCAAGCTGTGTCCAGTCCTGTTAGGCTTCCTTCCTTTTATTACATGTAGCATGCTCATTCTTTCATTCATTTACTGAACATTCGAATAATCCACTTCTGCTAATGCAATCATGGGATAAAGAACGTGTCATCTTTCTTCCTTGACTCTAAGTATCTTACCGGGAAAGAGTATTTAAAATCACATACATTTATATTTATTATCGAAGATAATTCTATATAGATGTAACCAAAATAACAAACTTGTACAGTAATATAAACAATCAACTAAATGCAACAATGACAGTTTATTAATAACTTCAATCAGCTCGACATATTTCGGAATAATAATAATAATAAAGTTATGTCTTACAACTCTCATTTTTAGGGAAGTTAAATGTGTAGTTACACTGAACAGGAAACTGATTTCTGGCCACTATAAATGTTAGATAATAATTGATACTAAACACTGTATGCATCATAAAGGCTTAGCACATTTAACGACAGTGGTATGTCCTCTTTTCATTTACTTAAGGTTCTTACATATACGTCGGCGGCACAGAATATGAACCTTCAAGACAGCACCGTTAATTATAAGCATCACGTGATTTAAGTTACTTAAACCGACGTTTTTTCCACGCAGTTGCTTTGTTGAATTCGTTGCGTTTCGTCCTCAGAATAAAGCGCGATACTTCTAAAGATCAGCCGACTCAGATCTGTGACAGACACGCGGGTTATTTTTTAGGAGGTAAGAGACATTTGCGACCCACATCTAGTTAGCAGAACGTATGCATCTTAAGTTTTCTTGGAGATTTTCTTTATACTCACTTCACCCAACTTCTTGTAAGACCCGCAAGTAAAAAAATACAACGCTTGCTATAAACTTGTAGGATCCCGCAGAGTGAATACATTTGTCTTGTATTCTACCTTACTTTAATATACTGTATTGGTGACCGGTGGGCCGGAATAGCTTAGTCGTTATAGCGACTCGCTACGGGCTGGACAGTCCGGAGATCGAATCCCGGTGGGGACGAGATTTTCCGCATCCGTCCGGACCGTCCCTGGGGCCCACCCAGCCTTCTATACAATGGGTACCGGGTTTCCTTCCCGGGCGTAAAGCGGACGGGGTATGTTGTTGACAACCCACCCCATCTAGTGCCGAGGTTAAAGAAAGAGTAGAGCTATACCTCTACTCCCCTCTGGGCCTTCGTGGTCTGTTCTAGGGTGTTCTAGGGGGTATTGGTGGCCGAAACATGTAATTGTAACTACATAAAGAAAATTTGTTGTATTCGACGGATAGTGAGCGATTTTTTAATGTACAACGCTCTGTACAAGAGGCCTAGATCCCTAGATGTTCTGCAGTTAACTCTCGAAACAATACTGGCTCTCCTAAATCTCATCAGCTACGTCTGTGTTGACTTGATGGGTGCAGGATAAACTTTGTGAGGCAGATGATTAAAAAAAAATCCGTTTTCTTTCAAACCACAGTCATGGTAAGAAGATCCTTAAAGCAAAGAAACAAAAAGAAGAGGATACAGACAAAGAAAGACATATCAAGGGGAATTAAACCTTGCAGAGGTTTGGAAAAGTCTCGAATCCGATTTAGAAGTTGAAGCCACAGCTACTACCATCGAAGAACGGTGTGGGTGAACAAATGGAGAGAAGAGACCTGGCTTTCTGTAGGGGAGAGTGAGGTCTATTGACACTTACATGTACCAGAGTGTGTTACAAGGGAATCTGTATGTTGAAGAGTACACAAAATATATTTTCCCATACTTGGAAGGAGATGACTTGGAGAAGTGTAGCTGGAAAGAGGCCGGTGGCCTTGCTTCATGCAAGCCATGTGCTTCGAAGTGAAGTAAAAGTAAAATTGACTCACGTGTTGGTAAAATTTCAGGTATGTTGATACTGAAGCCAGACTTCAATGTAATTTGTGCATTCTATTGTATGAGGCTACGTACTTTCTCAAGGACTGTCTCTCTAGTAAAACGCACGATGACACCCTGATCAATTCGCACCCATCTCTGCAGGCTAGACACAACTTTGTTTAAGACTACATACATTAAAATTAATCAAAGCAACTTGAAGAGGTTAATTTATTTCACATAATCTACAAAGCTGTGAAAACGATCCATAGACGAACTTTCATGCACTAGGTCCAATGAAGTTTGTGAACTTTTCTTCCTATCAGCAAATACCAACTGTTACATCCATGCGTCACGGAAGTGCTTATTTATTTGTTTGGTTAACTAATTGGCTAATCAATTATTTAGTTATTTCTTTGATTATTAGCTAGTAGTAAGCTGGAATTGCTTACACTCATAAACCTTGGGCTAAACCCTAGTTTTACACATCCGCCAGTACTCTAAGTTAACTAAACAAGCTCTAGTCAGATTCAAAGTCTAGTGCCTATATTTATCGTTGCATGCGTTCAAAAAGAAAAGTGGGCTTCTTGATTTTCAATTACGGAACGCTTCCTTTGGGCGGCGGGAAGCCCATCTATCCATCTCCAGCTGATGGCAGGAAGCAGCCAAGATGAAGTGCAAGTCGACTTCTGCCCGTTTTTTAAATACAACAATAATGAGTTAGCCTCTTTAAACGAGCCGATCTTTATCTCGAAATATCTGTTCAAACGTTAAATGTCAAATTTACTTAGCTGATCCTTGTTAGAGTGCAATATGTTACAACAGGCTGTGTCATAATGACGAAATCCGAAAGAAGAACCTTCTGTCTGTGTAACGTTTTCTGCCGTGTTGCGTCACAGATTTCCGTAAAAATTTACCATCTTTTCTGAAGATCCTACTGCCTCCATCTACAGAATAGGTAGCAGGAGGTCTTTCCAAAATGTCGCTAAATTTTTCAAGGCTACAAATCGTCACACCCCATAAGAATGTATTATTCTGAGTCACAGTAGTATGAACTTCAAATCCCGAAATTTCCTATCTTTTTCGGTATTACTTCCAAATAACTATCCCTTCCTATCTTTTTCCGTGTTTTTATCTTGTCCTATGCAGACTGTAGAGTCGTAATGCGCCTATCGTCCATCCAAAGTAACCTAAAAAACAGGGATTAGATTAAATGAAACAGAAACCTTTACGCCGTTAACTGAGATGGCAGAAGACGATCGACTAAGCAAGAGAACTGACACACTTTTATTACAATCCTAGTTTAAAAACCCATAAAACTAAAGCCGGCCGTTGAGACATTTCAGAATAATAGACAACAAAACACACCGGAACATTGCATTCCCCTTACCGTACAGAATCAGAAGCGGCCGCTTATTCACCTGCAATTTTAGCCCACCTCATTCTTAATTCGCAAGTCCGCGTGTGTGTGTGTGTGTGTGTGTGTACGCGCGCGCGCGCGCGTGCATATTGTTCTGTAGATATTGTCATTTTCATTTAATTCCAATACTGCTAAGTAATTCGAGAAAACCCAACAGCTAATTCCCCTAGTCCAAGTTTGTATTATAGAATTTTAAGCTCATGGTTCCGTGCGTCATAATTCAATATTAAATACAAATCCAGCTAGCTGCAACAGTATGCAGTCTGATTGATTTTACAGTAAAATAAATCATAACACGTACTTTTGCATCTAATTGGATTTTTATTTAATATTTTGTATTATAGGACACGTCAGTTTGTCAGTGAACTTAATTCCAACAGTAACATGCAGCCGTCAGCCACACACATTATCACGTTGACGTCTCATTAATGTACAAACGATTCACATGAGTTAGTTAAGAAAATCAGAAAAGCAAAATGAAAGAAATAGAATCAAGAATACAACAATACGACAGGTTTTGGCTTTTAAAAGGTTAAAAGAAACAGCAGGATATACCCAGCACAGATGATTCGGACACGCACATCGCGCGTAAAATGAACCATACCCTTAGCGAGAGAGGCAGACAAGAAAACATGAAAGATGATCTACAGGAAATCAAGATGACCCTGACAGGAGGGTTATTCAGAGCACTATATGAGATACAATTTACATAAAAGGAGTTGCGCCGAATGTTGTCCGTCACTACGTTTCATACATTAATAATTTCCTACTCCTGAGAAAGCTAGTTGCTTCCCACGCGGACGTCCGTCTTATTTCCTCTACCAAAAGGTTTCAGTAACACTTCTGTGTCTCCTTTTTTTGTGCGTGTGTACTTGTGCATTTTGTGCCGTTTACTGTGGGGAATCCTTTGACCTGCTTTCGACATTTAAAAGAAAACTATTATAATATTTTCGCCTGAAGCCTGTCTATATTCCTTTTATTTTCATCCATTATTATTATTAGTCCGAAAGCTTTCCTGAATTTATACTCTTTTAAAACAGACTGAACGAAATAAGCGTATACATGTGAGGCCCTGTATTTCTATCACACTTTTCGTCTATTTAATGTGTTAGAATACGGTATACATAACTCCAATCAACTAATTTTGCCAGGTAAAAATTAGGAACTGCAAATCTAACTTTCATTTTCATCACTGATCACATGATCTAAAACACCAGCATTGATACCTATAATTAGTACCAGGAAAAATCAGTAATGATAATAGCGTGGAAAAAGAAATACAAAGACGTATTTTGGCCGGCAATAGAACTTATTTTGCCGCTATAAATCTCTTCAGGAGTCGACTTGTATCCAGAGCTACTAAAATTGTATTACGTAAGACACTAATAAGACCGGTAGTGTCGTGTGGAGCGGAAGCATGGACGTTGACGAAGAGAGAAGAACAAGCTCTGCTGATTTTTGAAAGGAAAATGTTTAGAAGAATATATGGTCCTAAATATGAAAACGGGGAATGGAAAAGTCAGACGAATCGAGAACTAGAAGAGATGAGCAAAGGAGAAAATATAGTAAAATGGATAAAAGGGCAAACGATAAACTGGTTACGTCACCTAGAGAGAATGGAGGAGGATAGGATGCCCAAAAAAGATCTTCACTCAAGACCTGGAAGGGACGAGAAGAAGGGGAAGACCCAGGAAAAGATGGAAAGAGGAAGTAGAAATAGATATTCAAGTGCTGGGAGTGAGAAGATGGAGAGAGTTGGTGGCAGATAGGAAAAAATGGAACGACATTGTTCGACAGGCCAAAGCCCACAGCGGGGTGTAGTGCCAATGGAAGAAGAAGAAGAAGAAGAAGAAGAAGAAGAAGTACCAGGAAAATTTCTTGACGTAGCACACATTTAACGAAATACATGACTTAATATCTGACCTTCAGTAGTGTGACAGCTGTACTGTGAGTGGTCTCTATTCGACACACTTTGTCTGAAATAAACAAACATCACAGTAAGGAGGGTATTCAAATTTTCAAGAAATTAATGTGGAGAATATTTGTAGCCTGCATTAGTGGGGTAAAATTTCTGGCTTTTTAAAATAAAAAGTATAATTGGATGCCCGTAATAATATGAACCAAACTGAACCAACATATTATGGAACTTGGCGACTATTTGCGAATGAAGGTCACTGTTACAAGACAAGGGTTATTTTACTTCGTTCCCAAAGCCCACTTACCATTTACATTATTCGTTATATCACGGTTATACTACAGTTGGGAAAATGCTTTCCAATGTTCCTTTTAAATACAAAATTTCTAACAAATTATTTCCTGTCCCTTCATGCATAGTATTTAATTGGGATTATTAAATTTGGTGACTATAAATTCAAAAAAGCTTAATTTTTGTTTTAAATAAACACCTTCAGATGTGCTATCGAATAACCATTAGACCTGTACACTATTTTTTACCCTGTACTCTGTTAAGAAGGCAAGCTACCATTTCTCAGAAGACCACTGCTGCTTTTCCGTGCATTGAATCAGAAGGATTTGAGAATCAATGCTTGATGAGAGCACTCAATTGTTTACACCTTCGGGAGTGTTTCAGTCTCTATTTATCATCTACTGACATCGTCCCATCAGTCCGTCCTTCTATCACTCTGTAGTTGCAAATATCGGCAACAGCTACACGGATTTCCAAGAACATAGACAACGGAGAGATCATGTCGTGGGTGTCCAAAACTATTCAATAGCAGCAGCCACAACAGTTATTGCGAACTGGTTCACGGGCCGCCCATGGAGAGATAACGATAAGTGTTATACCTAACCGCCTAAATGTTTGTGTGTTTTTTTTTAGAATTACATAATTACGTAACTTACAAAATTGCCGCGGGCTGCATAACACAACCTGGTGGGTCGCGGATTAGATAACTCTGGTTTACGTGAACACTGGCACATATTACTGTGCGACTGCCGAGCGTAGTTAGCTAAAAACTTAATGCGGCTTAAATGTTTATGAAGAGAAGATGTGAACAATACCGTCAGGGCAGCAGGCTAGTAAATCCTGATGTAGGAGCAGCCTTGCCACCAGTTAATACAAGGTACTGGCATTCTGCTGATACACCTATTAGAAAATGTTTAGCGTTTAGTCATATCCCTCGTAAGTAGGTTCAAGGTAAAACAATATGGCGACAGCAGTGTAGCCACATTTAATTTTTTTTTTGTATCATGGCGTATGTAATGAGATAGTTTAGACGCCGTAAATCTCTTACTGAGACCTGTGTTTTGTAAAAAAATACTGTTAAAGGTGCCAACATGGCGATGTGGCGAAACACTTGGGTTACACTCGGAAAGAGCTGAGCATGTGGCGTGTATGGGTGAGGAGAGGGGGGTGTATAGGGTCTTGATGGGGAAACCGGAGAGAAAGAGACCACTGGGGAGACCTAGGCGTAGATGGGTGGATAACATTAGGATGGATCTCCAGGAGGTGGGATGTGGGTATGTGGACTGGAATGGGCTGGTCCAGGATAGAGATAGGTGGCGGACGATTGTGAGTACGGTAATGAACCTTCGGGTTCCGTGAAATGCGGGGAATTTCTTGACTAGCTGCAAACCAGTTAGCTTATCAAGAAGGACTCTGCACCACGGAGTAAGTAAGTAAGGTAATCATATTAGTAAAATTAATGCAATAATGGATAACTAGACTGTGACAGTATTTTTGCCCATTTTCCGGTATTGAATGAAGCATGAAATTCTTCAGGGAAGTTGTTTCTCTTGATACACTGTATCGGGATCCGAGCTGTGCAGTGATACTGTGTTTGGATGTGGCTTACTTATCTCAGAGTATTCCGCTGTGAGAAGGAAATCCAGTCAGCCAGCCAGTCAGCTGCCCTATCCGACAGATCAGCGGAGATCTGCAGTGGCTTACTGCTAATCTAGAAAGAGATCAAAAGTGCGACCCCAAAGCACTTCTTGACAGCAAAGTTCACTCTTTGATTAAACTTACGGGTCACGGAATTAAAGGTCACACGTAAACAGACAAGTCATTTTCTATTTTTCGAAATCAAAATTTCGCAACTGCAAGCAGTGGCGGCTAGTCTAAAATATTTTATCGAGGGGAGAGAGAGCTCATCCAAACGCGGGGCTTAGAAAGAGACACCAACATATCTAGCGGCGATATCTGGATATTATAAAATATATTTTCCTTCTTAGTAATTTATATCCCACATTTTACAGGAAGAAAAATATTACAAGTCACCAAAATAATTAACAAGCCAGTAAATGAAAATAGGTTTATGAACTAATTTCAAGTTTCGTAATTATTTTGTTTCCTCGTTTTTATTATTCATTTATTTTCTTTGTATACATAAAATTTTTTAAGAGATGTCCTAGTGGGATCTAATTCTGCTTCGATTTAATTAATGTATTAAACTCGTAAGAACCTAATTAGATTCTGTGTTTTAACGTGAATTAATAATACTGTTAATTGTAATATTTACTGCAGTATAACTCTAAAGTAAAAAAGGTAAATCAGTCCCATTATAGGCCCGAGCTGCCCACCGGGTTCCAGGAAGTTAAGGTTCCCAGATTGCGTGACAATGGCCCAGGATGGCGATAAGATTGTCAGCCTCACGAACCGGCCGCATTTTACTCCCAGGAAATGCTCCTGGTACTCATTTCTGTTGCAGGCTCAGTCGACCCCAGGGCCATAGTGCGATCGGAAGGATTATGTTTATGAAGGATTCCGACACCACCTGGAATCGAACCAGTGACCTTCCGATTTGTAGCGCAACGCCGTAACCACTGTGCTACCGCGGTCCTCCGTAACTCTGAAGTATGTAAGAACATTTTATCGCTGTTTAAACGGTTTTTAGCCACACAAGTTTTCTTGTGAATTAGCTTCTACTTCAGTTTAATCTATCTATGTATGTAAAGCCGTAAGCTGATGTTAGTTCCATAGAGACAGCCTCTTATTCAGTGCGCAAGATGGCCACTTATTTGGTTCTTTAAAAAAAACTTCAGTCACTTTGTCGCGAACGTATCAGAGCATGTGTCACCGCACTTTCGACGTAAAATACTCAGCGGCATCAAACCATTCCGCCACTTCAAGCGCCACACAACAGCTTCATCCTAAATCGTGTTTCTTTATCCACGCGTCTATGACCCACCCCTCTCCTCCGCTCCCCTCTCGACCCCAGAGCACCGCACATTCACAAGTGACCGTTGCAGGCCATCACTTCTATTGACACTTTTCTCATTTCCGGTCTAGAGGTGGCGCTGCTGTGGCGGCCTTATGTAATAGAGATGAACAACGTCATGCTACAAAATGGCTTCCAGGACGTACAACACTTTCCCTTGTGTAAATCCTGCAGTCAAGTGCTGGAAAATCATGTGTGGCGATAAGGTCACGGAAACAAATCTTGGCTTGCTGCTAGTAGGCCTGCCATCACCACTACTACTATACCACCACCACCACCACCACTAATACTATTATTACTATTGTTATTATTATTATTAAAAAGTAATGGTAAATTTCACCCTAGAACAGGCCATGAAGGCCCAAAAGGGGAGTAGAAGTATAGCTCTATTCTTTCCTTAACCTCGACGCTAGATGGGGATGGGTGGTCAACACCACGCCCCGGCCGCTTTACTCCCGGAAAATACCCGGTACCCGGAAGCTGGGTGGGCCCCAGACTCGATCTGGAAGGTTGCAGAAAATCTCGCCCACACCGGGATTCAGTCCCCGGACCGTCGAGCCCGTAGCGAGTCGCTATACCGACTGAGCTATCCCAGTCCATTACTACTACTACTACTGATGCTGCTGCTACTATACTACTGCTACTACTACTAATAATAATAATAATATACTATCACACCACTATTACAACCGCCTCCGCTAGTACCACCACCATCACCACCACTATTACTACTACTACTACTATACTATCATTACCACAACCACCAAATCACTACCACCACCACCACCACCACCACTACTACAACTATACTACCACTACCAACACCACCACCACCACCACTACTAATACTACTACTACTACTAATAACACCACTACCACTACTACTACTACTACTATACTATAAGTACCACAACCACTACATCACCACCACCACCACTACTACTACAACTATACTCCCACTACCACCACCACCACCACCACCACTACTATTACTACTACTATACTACCACTAACACAACCACCACATCACTACCACCACCACCACAAATAATAATAATAATAATAATACCAGCTACTAGAACATTAACTCCTTATATTTCAGTAGTCTCTATACGTACCGCCATTTTCAAAGTGAAAGACTTTTTTCTTCGCCCATAAAATTTATTTCCGTGAATACCTGGATTCTCGCAATTATTCGAATAAGTATCTGTTATTTCAGTATGCAACTCTCTTCGGGTTGGTTTTTGTAGAGGCAGTTTGTTCTCTGTGAATTTCCAGCTGCCCCTATTATTACTGTCATTCCACACATACTGTATTTGTATTGAGAGGTCTTCAAATTTTAAAACCTTTGCGGATTATTTTTTGTTTATATTTCTACCTCCTGAAATTTCAGTGTGTATCAATAGACGTGTTTCGTTTTCATCATCGTGGATTATAATTTCCTGTATACGTTTAGGGGACGGTTCTCTCAATTTCAACTTGTTGTTTCCATAATATGCTTACTCACCTTCAGGACTTAGTTATACTGATTTTGGTACAAGTCTATACACTGTTCCTTGTCTACTTTTACCCCTCTTTCCTTGCATATGTTAAATCGTAGTTAAGCATACACCCCAGCATCTCCTTTTACGTACAGCTGTTTTGTTAAAACTGGGCAAGCTGATGTGTGGTCTTATGCGTATTGGACCGTGCATCATCTTGATATTTGAATAAAGGTGATGACACTTGCTTTATTATGTCACTTTACTGCTCAACATGTTTCGGATGTTAATACATCCATCCTCAGGAGCTTGCGACTACTTGGTGCGTTATTGTGTAGGCTGTAATGTGCTGTAATGATAGAGATTTATGTGTTAATTTATTTATCTAGTGGTAAGTGTTATACCTATATTATGTGTCGTGTGTGGCTCTGAGTGAGTGTGTTCCTGCAAGCGTGTGGTGTCCTGTGGTTCTTGAACA